>ERZ827150.39-NODE-39-length-195580-cov-6.742529_pt1 | contig 195580 bp, 159 predicted proteins | sample MGYA00519779_ERZ827150 | MGnify/ENA primary metagenome ERZ827150 (study PRJEB31778, sample SAMEA3449267) | human gut metagenome | biome: human gut; feature: human-associated habitat; material: faeces | place: United Kingdom | collected 2010/2012 ...
GCGCCAAGGGGCGGGACCACCCGTCCCGACGAGCGTAAAATTACAATAATTTAAATCGATTCCCGGGTAAAACTCTTCGAGAAAAACAGGCTCACCTCGTCCTTTTCTCCCTTATATAATTCTGCTGCTCTTCTCCTCTTCTCCTTTTTTCCTTTTGCTTCCTTCCTCACCTTGTTTTGCAGGTCAACGATCTTGGGCTGTCGCACGGCAGAGAAATCCGGAGAAGTCCGTAGTAAACCGGGGATTGTCAGTATTGTTCTTTTTCGTTCGGGAAATCACCGCTTTTCACATCCTCGATGTACTGGCTGACCCCTTGTGTGATCGTTGTGTACAGATCGGCATAGCGACGTAAAAAACGGGGCGAAAATTCGTTGTTGATTCCCAGCATGTCGTGGATCACCAGCACCTGTCCGTCGGTTCCGTTTCCGGCTCCGATGCCGATCGTAGGGATGGTCAGTTCGGAACTTACCCGCTTGCCGAGTTCGGCCGGAATTTTTTCGAGAACCACACCGAAACAGCCTACCTCTTCGAGCAAGTGGGCATCGCGCACCAATTTGTCGGCCTCCTCTTTCTCTTTGGCCCGGACGCTGTATGTACCGTATTTGTGGATTGATTGCGGAGTGAGGCCCAGATGTCCCATGACGGGAATACCTGCTGTCAGAATTCGCTGAACCGATTCGAGAATCTCCTCTCCTCCCTCTAATTTGATGGCATCGGCTTCCGACTCTTTCATGATGCGTATGGCGGAGGCCAAGGCCTCTTTGGAGTTGCCCTGATAGGTTCCGAACGGCATGTCGACAACCACGAGGGCGCGTTTTACGGCACGGGTGACGCTTCGTGCATGGTAGATCATGTATTCGAGCGACATGGGGACGGTCGTTTCGTATCCGGCCATGACGTTGGCGGCCGAATCGCCGACCAGAATGACGTCGATTCCTGCTGCATCGATGATGCGGGCCATCGAATAGTCGTAGGCGGTCAGCATGGAGATCTTTTCGCCCCGTGCTTTCATCTCTTGGAGGCGATAGGTGGTAACTACTCGGGTTTTGTTATCGGTTGACATGATAGGTAAACGTTTGGTAAGACAAATGTAGGATTATAATTGACAAAGGGCAACGATTTTTTGAATTTTTATGCGGGGCGGTTATTGATCCGGATTGGGGCGATCGATGCGAGCCGCAGTGTATTTTGCTACCCATTTGTGGAGCAGGACGAGGTTGATGCCTGCGAAAAACGATCCCACTAAAGTGTACGAGACTATCGTCCCTATGGCGTAGATGTCGGTTATCCGGATTATGACGAAAATGCAGAACGGTACCGCGAGCAGCGTCGACACGATTCCGGGTATGTATCGACCGATGATCAGACATTGGACGATATGCACGACAAGATGGAGGGCAAAAGCCAGAAAAAGGCAGACCCATATTACTGATATGTCCCATTGACTAGCGATCCACGTTGCTCCGACCAGTAAGAAAAACTCTTCGGCAGCGATCAGAGCAAAACCGGCAGTGGATAGGTTTCCGGTATGGCGAACGAACCGTCGCGAGAAAGGAAATCGACGGGAGAGATCGGTTCCGTTGCGTTGCATCCAACGTCGGAACGTGAAGATCTCTTCACATTCGTGGAGTGCGAAGATGAGCAGGAATGGAAGAAGTAGAGATGTTTCAGCGGCAGGCATCCGGCTACTTTTTTGTCTGTATCCAGTGACGGAATGCTTCCCAAAGTACCGCACCTCCGGAGACCGATACGTTCAGCGAGTGTTTGGTTCCCATCTGAGGAATTTCGATCGCCCCGTCACACAGATCGACGACGGCCTGCTGTACGCCCTCCACTTCGTTGCCGAATATCAGGGCGATGCGGAAATCGGGCCCGGGCTCCCACCGATCGAGCGATACGGCGCCCTCGACCTGCTCTACGGCCAGCAGTGTGTAATTTTCGGCCTTGAGCCGCTCTACGGCATCGAGAGTCGACTTTTGGTACTCCCACGGGACGGTGAGTTCGGCGCCGAGTGCTGTTTTGTGGATCTCCCGGTTCGGAGGGGTTCCGGTGATGCCGCAAAGGATGATCCGTTCGATGGCGAAAGCGTCGCCTGTTCGGAAAAACGATCCTACGTTGTTCATGCTCCGTATATTGTCTAGTACGACGACCACCGGGCACCGCTTCATACGGATAAACTCTTCGGGAGAGATGCGGCCCAATGCGTCATTCGGAATTTTTTTCATAATTTTTAAGAAATATTTATAATGCAAAGATAGGTTTATCGTACAATATTTTATAACTTTACAACCTATAATTTTCGATCGAAGAGGGTGATGTTTTTTTGAAGGGATGGGATGGTCGAGCTGCTGTATGTGGGGAATAACCTTAAAACTATAACTTAATCTTTTTTGTCGTTATGAGTAACATTCCGCTTATTTTTTGGCTGGTTCCGGTCGCTGCCGTGGTGGCGCTGGGATTCGCGTGGTACTTCTTCCGCGCCATGATGCGCGAGAGCGAAGGAACTCCGCGTATGCAGGAGATCGCTTCGCACGTAAGGAAAGGGGCGATGGCCTACCTGAAACAACAGTATCTGGTCGTGGCGATCGTATTCGTGATTTTGGTTCTGTTCTTTGCATTTTTAGCCTACGGATTGGGTGTGCAGAATCCTTGGGTACCTTTCGCGTTCCTGACAGGAGGTTTCTTCTCCGGATTGGCCGGTTTTATCGGAATGCGTACGGCAACCTATGCTTCGGCCCGGACGGCCCATGCCGCCAGCAAATCCCTCAATAAGGGGTTGAAAGTCGCTTTCCGTAGTGGTGCGGTGATGGGACTTGTTGTGGTAGGCCTCGGTTTGCTCGATATTTCGGTTTGGTATCTGGTGCTCGATCACTTTATCGATGCTACGGGCGATCAGAAACTGATGATCATCACCACTACGTTGTTGACCTTCGGAATGGGTGCCTCGACGCAGGCGCTCTTTGCCCGTGTAGGTGGCGGTATCTATACGAAGGCTGCCGATGTGGGAGCCGATCTGGTCGGTAAGGTCGAAGCCGGCATTCCGGAAGACGACCCGCGTAATCCGGCAACGATTGCCGATAACGTGGGCGACAACGTCGGTGACGTGGCCGGTATGGGTGCCGACCTGTATGAAAGTTATTGCGGTTCGATTCTGGCAACGGCGGCACTCGGTGCTGCGGCTTATGCCGGAGGAATGCAGATGGAGGCGGTACTCGCTCCGATGTTGATCGCTGCGGTGGGAATCTTGCTTTCCGTACTCGGAATCTTCTTCGTGCGGACCAAAGAGGGGGCGACGATGAAACAGCTGCTCGGGGCGCTCGGAGTAGGGGTCAACGGCAGTTCTATCCTGATCGCGATCTTCACGTTCGTGATCATGTATGCGCTTCAGATCGATAACTGGTTGGGTATTTCGTTCTCGGTGATCGTCGGATTGGTTGCCGGAATCATTATCGGACAGTCGACCGAATACTATACCTCTCACTCCTATAAACCGACCCGGAAAATCGCACAGAGTGCCGAAACCGGACCTGCGACGGTGATCATTTCGGGAATCGGTATGGGTATGATCTCGACTGCCATTCCGGTGGTGACGATCGCCGTAGCGATCATTCTCTCTTATCTGTGTGCGACAGGATTCGATGTGGAGAACATGATCTCGGCCGGCAACATCAGCAAGGGACTCTATGGAATCGGTATCGCAGCGGTCGGTATGCTGTCGACACTGGGTATTACGTTGGCAACGGATGCTTACGGGCCAATTGCCGACAATGCCGGTGGAAATGCCGAGATGAGCGGTCTTAATCCCGAGGTGCGCAAACGTACCGATGCTCTCGATGCGCTGGGTAATACGACGGCTGCGACGGGTAAGGGATTTGCTATCGGTTCGGCGGCGTTGACGGCGTTGGCGCTGTTGGCATCATACATCGAGGAGGTGAAGATCGGAATGCAGCATATCGGGCAAACGACGATGGAGCTGGCCGATGGAACCGTAAAGGCGGTTGAGCAGGCCAATATTCTGGATATGATGGATTACTTCCAGGTGACACTGATGAATCCAAACGTTCTGGTCGGGGCGTTTATCGGGGCCATGATGGCCTTCCTGTTCTGCGGATTGACGATGAATGCCGTGGGACGTGCTGCTCAGAGCATGGTGAACGAGGTGCGCCGTCAGTTCCGTGAAATCAAAGGAATCCTGCAGGGTGAGGCGACTCCCGATTATGCACGTTGCGTGGAGATCTCGACGAAAGGGGCCCAACGGGAGATGCTGTTCCCGTCGCTGCTGGCGATTGTGGTTCCGATTGCAGTCGGTTTCATTTTCGGTGTTGCCGGTGTGATGGGACTGCTGATCGGTAGTTTGAGTGCAGGTTTCGTTTTGGCGGTCTTTATGGCCAACTCGGGAGGAGCTTGGGATAATGCCAAGAAGTATATCGAAGAGGGTAACTTCGGTGGAAAAGGGTCTGACAACCACAAGGCGACCGTCGTGGGCGACACGGTAGGTGATCCGTTCAAGGATACTTCCGGACCTTCATTGAACATCTTGATTAAACTGATGAGTATGGTTTCGATCGTCGTAGCCGGACTGACCGTTTGGGGAAGTTTGTTCTAACGAACGGTTGGATGAGGGCAGCGGGTCGAAAGGCTCGGTTTGCTTGAAACCAAAATAAGAAAGAGGCGGAAACTCCCAATCGAGTGTTCCGCCTCTTCTTTTTTCTTTCTGAAAAATCGTGTTGCCGACGAATCTACGGGTGGACTTCTTTCTGGTAAATCTGCGGTTGGACCGGGAATGTGGCAATTAGCTTCCGATGCAACACGGCGCCTTACTCAAAAAGTTCGAGCTGATCGTTCGTTTCGAGCCATGCTGTGTCGGGATGGAAAGTTTTTAAGTACATTTTCAGGTATTCACGCGTGTCTTCAGCTATGAGGCCATCCTTTTCGGGGTAGAGGTTGTAGACAATGGCAGCGACCTCGATGTTCCGGGTGCGACAGGCCTCCAGACTGAGTATCGTGTGGTTGATACTTCCCAATCGGGGAGTGGTAACTAAAATAACCGGCAGGTGGTGTTCGGCAATGTAGTCGATCGTGTTGTAGAGCCCGTCGATGGGAACGAACAATCCACCGGCCCCTTCGAGCAGGACCGTATCGTAGTGTTGCAGCAGCTTTTCGGTACTTTTTCCGACGAGCGAGAGGTCGATCGTCCGATGATCGATCCGTGCGGCTAAATGGGGCGATGCCGGATAGGTGAACAGAATCGGACAGGTCGTTCCGTCGAGGTCTTCGGGCAACAAACCACATCCCATGATTTTGCGGTGTACTTCGATGTCCTCGGAGCGTTCGGTACAGCCGGTCTGGATGAATTTCTGGGTGATGGTCCGGTTTCCGCGAGCATTCCACTCGCGGGCCAGAATTCCGGTAACGACGCTTTTACCGGCATCGGTGTCGATTCCGGTGACGAAATATACTTTTTTCATAGTGGATCGGAAAAACAATTCGTGTCAAAAGTAGTACCTTTGTGGAGAACAAACAAAAGAAATTCGTATGGAATCCGTTTCCGGTTTGGAAAAGAAAATAGAGGAGGGTTACCGTCCCGATTATGACGAGGCCCTGAGTCTGATGCGGTCGTTGTCGCTGGAGGATTTGTGTGCGTTGGCCCACGCTTTGCGGCTCCAGTATCAGGGAAAGCGCGTCGACATGTGTTCGATCATGAACGCCCGCAGCGGGAAATGCGGCGAGGATTGCAAGTGGTGCTCGCAGTCGCGCTTTCATCATACCGACATTGAGGTCTATCCATTGGTAGATGCTGAGTCGGCATTGCGCGAAGCGGTGCATAATGCTTCGAAAGGGGTATCCCGTTTTTCATTGGTGACCAGCGGACGAGCCTTGTCTCCGGCCGATGCCGAACGGATCTGCGCCATCTATCGCCGCATCGGGTCGGAGTGTCCGATCAAACTGTGCGCGTCGCTTGGACTGCTGAACCGTGAGCAGCTGTTTCAGCTGAAAGAGAGTGGGGTAACCCGATACCACTGCAATCTGGAGACGGCTCCATCCTATTTTCTGCAAGTGTGTACGACACATACGATAGATGAGAAGTTGCAGACGATCGAGTGGGCGCGCGAAGCGGGTCTGGAGATCTGCAGCGGTGGAATTATCGGTATGGGCGAGAGTGAGGAGCAGCGGGTTGAGTTTGCCCTTGCGATTCGTCGGACCGGAGCGGTATCCATTCCGGTCAATATTTTGAATCCGATTCCCGGAACGCGTCTTGCTGGGATGCCTCCATTGAAAGATGAGGAGGTGATCCGGGCCGTTGCCATGATCCGTATCCTCAATCCCGAGGCGTCCGTACGTTTGGCCGGTGGACGGAGTCGGATCAAAGCGGTCGAACCGGAGCTGTTCCGGTGTGGCATTAGCGGATCGATCGTGGGCGATCTGCTGACGACTACGGGGTCGGATATCGATACCGACAAGGCGATGTTTCTCCGTCTGGGCTTCGAATTGTAGCGGTTGTCCGATAAGGAAATGGAAAGTTCTGATAAAATGATTAACTTTGCGGTCCAATAAACGAGAAATGAAAAGGTTCTGGATTTTTGTCATTGGATTGTTTTTGCTGTTCGATACGGTTACGGCCGCTTCGCAGAAGAGCGTTCTGCAGTTTACCAAGATGGTGTGGAACTTCGGAACGATTCAGGAGAAGGACGGCCCGGTGTCGTGTCGGTTCGACTTTGTCAATACGGGCAAGACCCCGATCGTGATCGAAAAGGTGACGGTCGGATGCGGATGTACGACTCCGAAGTTCAGCAAGGAGCCGGTGCGTCCCGGCGCCAAAGGCAGTATTACGGTGACTTACAATCCCAAGGATCGCCCCGGAGCCTTCCGAAAAGAGATTACGGTTCGGAGTACAGGTGGGGGAGAGGATGTGCTGAGCGTTACGGGCGATGTGGTTCCGAGCCCGAAAACAACGGCTGACCGCTATCCCGTATCGGTGGGAGCGTTGTCGTTGAGTACGACCTCGGTCAATCTGGGGTATGTCGCACGGGGGAAGTCCAAGTCTCGTGCCATCGAATATTTCAATGGAACGAACCGTCCCGTTGAGGTGCAGTTGGTATGCAGAACTCCCCGGCCGAGTTTTACGGCCCTTCCGGCATCGGTGCGGATTGCGGCGGGAGATCAGGGAGCCGTAACGCTTCGATATGATTTTACAGCCTCGGACGTTTGGGGCATGCAGAGCGATACGGTCGACTTATGGATCGACGGCCAGTTGGTGGATGTCTATTTGGTTGCGTCGAGTGTGGCTACCGAGGATTTTTCCGAAATGACCGCAGACGAGATCGCGGCGGCACCGAAAGCGGTTTTTTCGGCCCAATACTACAATTTCGGAAACCTGAAGGCGGGGAATGAGTTGCGCCGGAGTTTCACTTTGAAGAATGAAGGAAAACAGCCGTTGATCATTCGCGACATGAAGTTGGGCCCAAGGATGTCGACGACGCTCGATCCTGATCGTGAGATTGCGGCAGGCGAAACAGTGACATTCGAAGTGATGATGGATACGAAAGATGCCGGTACCGGAAAGATGATGGACCGCATTGTGCTGATTGTGAACGATCCGACGCGCCCGCTGCGGGAACTGCGGTTGGCGGCGACCATAGTGGATTGATCGAAAACGTAGATAACGGAAAGAACTAAGACCTAAACAATTAGATAAAACATGTACAAGATTCTGAGAAAGGAGCTTCTGGCCCCTAATATTTATCGGATGGATATCGAGGCTCCTCGAGTGGCTCATTCAGCCAAACCCGGACAGTTTATCATCGTGCGGCTTGACGAGGAGGGAGAGCGTATTCCGTTGACGATAGCCGATTACGATGCGAAGGAAGGTTGGGTGACCATCGTGACGCAGACGGTCGGTTTTTCGACGAAAAAACTGTGTTCGATGAACGTCGGCGATCAGCTGGCCGATTTTGCAGGTCCGCTGGGTCGTCCTTCGGATTTTGTGAAGGAGGATCCCGAAGTTTTGCGCAGCAAGAAGATTCTGTTCGTAGCAGGAGGTGTGGGAACTGCCCCGGTCTATCCTCAAGTCAAGTGGTTGTCGGAGCACGGTGTCAAGGCCGACGTGATTATCGGAGCGAAGAATAAGGATACGCTGATTTTTGTCGATAAGATGAAGGCCGTAGCCGGAAATGTCTACATTGCGACCGACGACGGTAGCGAAGGATTTCATGGAATGGTGACCGATCTGATGCGTTATCTGATCGATAAAGAGGGGAAAAAATATGATGAAGTGATTGCGATCGGACCGATGATCATGATGAAGTTCGTATGCAAAACGACGTTGGAATATGGTCTGAAGACGATTGTCAGCCTGAATACGTTGATGGTAGATGGAACGGGAATGTGCGGAGCCTGTCGGGTTACGGTGGGTGGCAAGACGCGGTTTACCTGCGTTGACGGACCCGAATTCGACGGACATCAGGTCGACTTTGACGAAGCGATGCGCCGTCAGGGCATGTACAAGACGATCGAGAGCCGTAAGGCGAAGATCGAACAGGAACGGGCCGAAGGCCATGTGTGCAAGATCGGGCTCGACCGCTAACGGAAGTGTAGATATTTCAACCGAAAAGATTACGGAGATTAAAGATGGCAAATAAGATACCGAGAGTTCCCGTTCGGGAGCAGGACCCGAAGGTGCGGGTCACCAATTTCGAAGAGGTTTGTTACGGATATAACGTGCAGGAGGCGCAGCTCGAGGCGAGCCGTTGTCTGGATTGCAAGAAGCCGCGATGTGTGGCCAGCTGTCCGGTTTCGCTTCAGATACCTCAGTTTATCGAACAGGTGCGTTCTGGCAATTTCGCCGAAGCTGCACGTATCATCGCACAGGATAGTTCATTGCCGTCGGTTTGCGGTCGGGTATGTCCGCAGGAGACGCAATGTGAGGGTTCCTGTATTTTGGGAATCAAGGGAGAGCCGGTTTCGATCGGAAAACTGGAGCGTTTTGTCGGCGACTGGAGCATCGAGCATGGTGGCGAAACGGTTGTTCCGGCAGCAGCCAAAGGCTTGAAGGTTGCGGTAATCGGCAGCGGCCCTGCCGGACTGGCCTGTGCGGCCGATTTGGCGAAAATGGGGTATAGCGTGAAAATTTTCGAGGCTCTTCATAAGGCAGGAGGCGTGTTGCAGTACGGGATTCCCGAGTTCCGGTTGCCGAAAGACAAGATTGTGGCCAAGGAGATCGAGAATGTACTGAAGCTCGGAGTCGAGATCGAAACGGACGTGATCGTCGGCCGTACGGTAACGGTAGACTCGCTGCTCGACGAAGAGGGCTATTCGGCCGTATTTATCGGATCGGGAGCCGGACTGCCTCGTTTCATGGGGATTCCGGGCGAAAACCTGAACGGTGTGGTTTCGGCGAATGAGTTCCTGACTCGGGCCAATCTGATGAAGGCCTACGACTCCCATTATGACACCCCGATCTATGTAGGGCATCGGGTCGTAGTTGTCGGAGGCGGCAACGTGGCGATGGATGCGGTACGGACTGCAGCTCGTTTGGGAGCCGAAGCACATATCGTGTATCGTCGTAGCGAGAAGGAGCTTCCCGCCCGTGTCGAAGAGGTACACCATGCAAAAGAGGAGGGTATCGAATTTCAGATGTTGACCAATCCGGTCGAGGTCCTCGGTGATGATCAAGGTTGGGTACGCGGCATCCGTTGTGTGCGGATGGAGTTGGGCGAGCCCGATGAGTCGGGGCGTCGTTCTCCGATCGAAGTGAAGGGTTCCGAGTTCGACATTCCGTGTGACGTGGTGATCATGGCCTTGGGAACTTCACCGAATCCGTTGATAGCATCGACGACCAAGGGGTTGGAGACCAACAAACGGGGATGTATCGTTGCCGATGAAGCCAAAGGGCAGACATCGCGTGAGGGGGTTTTTGCCGGAGGCGATGCGGTGACCGGTGCAGCGACGGTTATTTTGGCTATGGGAGCCGGTCGTCGGGCTGCAAAGGCGATCGATGCCTACCTTCAAACCAAAAAGGCATAAATGCGCTGCTGACCGGTTTCGGGGGTGCGGAAAAAAGAACCCCCGAAAGGGCCAGATCGTGATAGATAAAAATAGATTAGAGCGGATCGAAGCAAAGAGGACTTCGGTCCACTTTTTTTGAGGTGAGGGTGATTAGTGCACAATCGAGAGAGAACGAAGTGTTTTTTCTAACGAGGGACATAATCAGATATAGAGCTTCCTTCTTTCTCGATTATGGAGGAGAGACCGTAGCATAAGGGCAGAGGGTGTGTGACCGAACGGCGGCACCTTTTGCCGGGAGATAGAAAATAGTATCTTTGTAGAACCCGACTCATAGGGGCGGGAGAGTGTAAGCATATCGATCTGTATGAAACAGCTGTTGAAAGATTTGAAAACGGTGCGGCTCGACAGCGCATCGAATCGGGTAGTGATTCTCGATCAGACACGCCTGCCCGGAGCTATTGTCTATCGCTCGTTAGGAACGCCAGAGGAGGTTTACGAGGCGATCTATCGTTTGCGGGTTCGGGGTGCACCGGCCATAGGAGTGACAGCCGCTTATGGCATTTATGTCTGTTGCCGGGCCTTGGGACACACCTCTTTTTCCGATTTTTACGCTTCGTTCTCTCGAATTCGGGACTATCTGGCCTCGTCGCGCCCTACGGCTGTCAACCTGATGGCCGCACTCGAGCGGATGGAACGATGCGTAATGAAGTATCGCGCATTGCCGATCGATGGGATATTGGAACGGATGGAGCAGGAGGCACACGATTTGCGCAATGAGGATGCAGCGTCGTGTCGGCGTATCGGAGAGCACGCCTTGTCGTTGTTGCGTCCGGGTATGGGTCTGCTGACCCATTGTAACGCCGGACATTTGGCAACCTCTGAATACGGAACGGCACTGGCCCCGATCTATTTGGGACAGGAGCGTGGATACGGATTTCGGGTGTTTGCCGACGAGACCCGACCGTTGTTGCAGGGGGCACGCCTGACTGCCTTTGAGTTGCAGCATGCAGGAGTGGACGTAACGCTGATTTGCGATAATATGGCCTCGATGGTCATGCATAACGGTTGGGTCGATGCAGTGGTCGTAGGGTGCGACCGGATTGCGGCTAATGGGGATGCAGCCAACAAGATCGGAACGTCGGGCGTTGCGGTTTTGGCTCGGCACTACGGCATTCCGTTCTATGTATTGGGCCCGACATCGACGATCGATATGCGGTGTCCCAGCGGCGATGCGATTACGATCGAGGAGCGCCCCTCCGAAGAGATTACAGAGATGTGGTACACCGAGCGGATGGCTCCTGTCGGGGTGAAGACCTACAATCCGGCCTTCGATGTGACCCCAGCCGACCTGATTACGGCAATTATTACCGAGAAGGGGATTGCCCGGGCTCCTTATAACGAGGTGTTCGAAAGTTGGTTCATGTAGTACGAAATAAATGGGTGCAGCATTGGCCGTGTGGATTGTTTTTTGTACCTTGAGCCATATATATTAACCTCTAAATGTTTTGTATTATGGAGATCGAGAACAACCAAGTGCAGCCCGAACCTCAGAATCAGGTTTGTCAACCTACCGAAGAAAAGGCTCCCGTGATGTCCGTAGGGGAGTGGATGGTAACGTTGCTAATATTGTTTATTCCTATTGTCAACATCATTATGTTGTTTATCTGGGGATTCGGTGGTGGCGTGAATAAGACGAAAGCGAACTATTGCAGGGCCTCATTGATATGGGTGGCCATTGGGTTGATCCTGTGGTTTGCCGTATTTTCCAGTATTGTAGGGGGAATGTTGGCGGCTATGAGTTAACGATTGGGACTAAAGAACCGGCGAACAGATAAAATGAAGTGAGGTTCCGGTGGAGAAGTATAAGAGGGGGTGGACCTGAATTCAAGTCCGCCCCCTTCTTATGTTTGACACTTCCTGACCTTGAGGGGTCACCACAAGGGAAAGTCACCACATGTTGAATCTCCGTATTTTCCGCTTACATTAACACGAGATTTAATACCTTATGTACGGGCAGAAATAGTCGATGGACCTATACTTCGACAGGTTCTTCTTCTGGCTTTTTCAGCGAAACGAGTACCTTGTCGATTCGGGCAGCATCCATGTCTACAATTTCGAAATCGAAATTGCGCCACGACAGTTTTTCGCCGGTTTGCGGAATGTGTTCCAGCTCTTCGAGAATCAGACCGCTGAGCGTATTGTAGTTGAATTCATTATAGAGGTCCTCCATGTCGAAGTGGGCAAGGAAATCGTAGAAAGGTATCTGTCCGTCGATCAGGAAACTTCCGTCCTCACGGGCAACGATCTCCTGTTCTTCACCGACCTCGGGCATTGAACCGATCAGAGCCCGGACGATATCTTTCAGCGTAACGATTCCTTCGATGCTGCCGAACTCATCGGTAACAATGCCGTATCTTCCTCCGGTTGTCCGCATCAGTTCCAATGCATTGTATACACTCAGGTTTTCGGGAATGTATTGCGGAGCTCGAAGCACCTTGGAGAGTTTGAAGCCCTCTTCGTCGAGCCGTCCGAAAAGGTCTTTCAGATGTACGACTCCGACGATTGAGTCGAGGTTTTGATCGGCTACCGGATAGGTGTTGAAAAGGTTGTTTTTAACGGTCTCCTCGATCTGTTCTTTCGTATAGTTTACATTCAACCAGACCATTTCGCTGCGGTGCGTCATGATCGACCCCACGTTGCGGTCGCCCAGATTGAAAACGCGTTCGACGATGTCTTGTTCAACCTCTCGGATTTCACCGCCGTCAGTTCCTTCTTGGATGATTGCCTTGATTTCGTCTTCGGTTATTTTGTTGTTTTCTTGAGTGTTGATACCAAGTAGTTTAAGTGTTGCAGATGTGCTTTTAGAAAGTAACCATACAAAGGGTAAGGCGATTTTTGACAGAAAATTCATTGGGCGAGCGACCAATTTGGCCACGCGTTCCGATGCACTCATACCGATACGTTTCGGTACAAGTTCTCCGATAATCAGCGTAAGATAGGTTACGATGATGACGATGAGGGTTTGAGCAATGGCAACAGCATGAGTTTCGAGGGGTTTGATCATAGCGATAACTTTCCCGAAGTTTTGAGCCAGAACTTCACCCGAATAGAGACCCGTCAGAATACCGATTAACGTGATACCGATTTGAATGGTGGATAGGAAGGTGTCCGGAGCATTGGCTAATTTAAGTGCGGTTTTGGCGGATTTACTTCCTTTTTTGACATCTGCTTCGAGACGCGATTTCCGGGCTGATACCATGGCAATTTCAGACATAGACAGGACGCCATTTAATAGGATCAGCCCGATAATTATGACAATTTCCATTAAAAATTATAGGTTGTTGATTGGACTAAGATAGTTAATTTTCTGTTTATTGCAAAATGTGAGAGAAAATCACCTGTTTATGAAGAGCAAAAGGAGCGGTGGATCGTCCACCGCTCCTTTCGTCAAGAATGAGCGAGATGCTCTATTTTTCCATCATTTGGCTCAACCGTTCGGTCAGCAGCGGAATGACCTTCTGCACATCGGCAACGACACCCACGTCGGCCGTATTGAAGATTGGCGCATACTTGTCCTTGTTGATGGCGATGATGAACTCCGACTCTTCCATTCCGGCCAAGTGCTGGATTGCACCCGAGATACCGCAGGCGATATACAGGTCGGGGCGGACAGTCTTTCCGGTTTGTCCGACCTGCCGTACGTGATCGACAATTCCGGCATCGACCATTGCCCGCGACGAGGATACCTCTGCTCCGAGTACATCGGCCAGTTCACGCAGCCGCTGAAAACCCTCTTTGGTCCCGACACCGCGGCCTCCCGATACGAGGACCTTGGCTTCCGTGATGTCGATCTTGTTCTTCTGCTCCTTGACAGTTTTGACAACGCGTACGCGGAACTTCGACTTGTCGAATTGCGGTACGATAGTCTCGATCTCACCGGAGTGACCATCGATCTTGCCTTTTGCGCGCATGACGCCCGGACGTACGGTCGACATTTGGGGACGGTGCTTTTTGCAGACGATCGTCGCCATCAGGTTACCGCCGAAGGCAGGACGAGTCATCAGCAGATTCCGCTCCTCCGAAATGGCCAGACCCGTACAGTCAGCCGTCAGACCGGTTTCGAGCCGGGCCGAAAGACGTGGCCCCAAATCGCGTCCGATCGTCGTAGCTCCGATCAGAACGATCGAAGGTTTACGTTCCACGATGATCTTCGTGATGGCTTGTGCATAGGGTTCGGTTTCGTAAATAGCCAGTTCGGGAGCCTCGATGCAGATCACCCGGTCGGCACCGTATTCGATCAACTCGTGAGCTCTCTCTTTGATGTGGTCGCCCAACAGAAGTGCTACAACTTTTTCGTTCAGGGCGTCAGCCAATTCGCGGGCTTTACCGATCAGTTCGATCGCCACGTTCTGAATTACTCCTTCGCGCTGCTCGGCGAACACATAGACGTCTTTATATTCAGTTATATCCATCTTCTGAGGTATTAAATGATAAATTTTTCTTTCATTTTGTCGATGATGATCGCGACGGCTTCCTCTGCCGTATCGGGCTCATAGAGCGTACCGGCAGCCTTGACGCCTTTGGTGAACGACTTGAACACTTTGGTCGGGGAACCGGCCAGTCCGAGTTTCGATTCATCGACCGAGATGTTGTTGTAATTCCAGAGCTCCACTTCGCGGTCGAAGGCGGTCATGATACCGTTTACGGTCATGTAGCGGGCCTTGTTTGCCGAGGCGAGCACGGTGATTACGCAGGGGGTCTCCACCTCTACGATCTGGTATCCGTCTTCGGTAGCCTTACGGATGGTCAGACGTTTGTCCCCGTCGTATTCGAGGTGTTCGACATAGGTTACCTGAGGCAGGTCGAGGTGCTCGGCGATCTGTGGACCGACCTGAGCCGTATCGCCGTCGATGGCTTGCCGTCCGGTGATGATCAGGTCGTACTCCAACATTCTCAGGGCACCGGCGAGTGCGTTCGAGGTGGCCAGCGTGTCGGCACCGGCGAATTTGCGGTCGGAGAGCAGGATTGCCCGGTCGGCACCCATGGCCAGTGCTTCGCGCAGCATGTTGTCGGCCTGCATGGGACCCATCGTGATGACGGTTACGTGGGCACCGAAGCGGTCTTTGAGTTGGAGGGCCATCTCCAATCCGCCCTTGTCATCGGGATTCATGATACTCGCCACTCCGTCGCGGATGAGCGTTCCCGTTTCCGGATTCAGCCGAATTTCGGTCGTATTGGGAACCTGTTTGATACAAACTACTATTTTCATAACAATCGTGATTCGGTTTATTTGAACAATTTGGCGGCGATTACCATCCGTTGCACTTCCGAGGTACCTTCGTAGATTTCGGTGATTTTGGCATCCCGCATCATCCGTTCGATCGGATATTCGCGGGTGTAACCGTATCCTCCGTGGAGCTGTACGGCTTTGGTCGTCACTTCCATTGCGGTTTCGGCGGCGAAGAGCTTGGCCATGGCGGCATCAGCCGTATAGTTTTCCTTTTGGTCTTTCTTGAACGAGGCCGAACGTACGAGCAGTCGAGCGGCCTGTACCTTAGTCTCCAGATCGGCCATGACAAACTGTGTGTTCTGGAATTGGCTCAGCGAGCGACCGAACTGCTTACGCTCCTTGACATACTTGATGGTCTCGTCCATGGCTCCCTGGGCAATGCCCAAAGCCTGAGAAGCGATTCCGATTCGTCCGCCGTCGAGCGTTTTCATGGCGATTTTGAAACCGTTGCCGATTTTTCCCAACAGGTTCTCTTTCGGAACGATACAGTTTTCGAAGATCAGTTCACAGGTTGCCGAACCGCGGATACCCATCTTTTTCTCTTTCTTGCCGATCGAGAAACCGGGGAAATCCTTTTCGACGATAAAGGCCGAAATGCCGCGCGTACCCTGCGACTTGTCGGTCATGGCCATGACGATGTAGACATGGGCATATCCGGCATTGGTGATAAAGATTTTCGAACCGTTCAGTACGTAGTGATCGTCCTCTTCGACGGCCGTAGTCTGTTGTGCCGAAGCGTCGGTTCCTGCGTTCGGTTCGGTCAGACCGAAGGCTCCGATCCATGTTCCCGAACAGAGCTTGGGCAGGTATTTCTGTTTTTGTTCTTCGGTACCGAATTCGTAGATCGGTGCGGCGCACAGAGAGGTGTGTGCCGACACGATCACGCCGGTAGTTGCACATACTCGCGATAACTCTTCAACAGCCATTGAGTAGAGCATATTGTTCCCTCCGGCACCTCCGTATTCGGTGGGGAAGGGGATCCCCATGATCCCCAACTGGGCCATTTTGGCGACGCTTTCGGCAGGGAAGCGTTCCTCTTCGTCGATCTCGGCGGCAAGCGGTTTTATCTCTTTTTCCGCAAACTCGCGGATCATCTGGAGAAACAGTTTCTCTTGTTTTGTCTGATTGAAATCCATATGCTTTGCTCTTGGTTTATCGGATTAGTTCGCCCAAATCTCTTCGTCGGTCGGAACCTGTATGCGTGCCGAGATCGGTGCGATACGGGTGATGTTGAGCAGGTGTTTGTAGGTGAAGTTTTCGGAGATGGAGTTGTTACCCCAGCTACCGCAACCCAACGTATTGGTTACAGGCAGACCGTTCTGGATCGAACCGCCGGCAGTCGTAGCGCAAGGAGCATTGACGATCAGACGCGATACGGAGAGTTCGGTACCGGCCTTGATGATGTTAGCCTGATTGTTGGAGTGGATACCGGCAGTGTGTCCGTTACCCTCCATTCTGAGGTTCGTTTCGGCGATCTTGATGGCCTGATCGAAATACTCATATGTAAGATAGGCCATAACGGGGAACATTTTTTCCTTGCAGATCAAGTCTTCACGTCCGGGACCGGCTGCCTCTACGGCGAGGATCCGGGTTTTTTCCGGAATGGTGATTCCGGCAGCTGCTGCGATTTTGGCTACGGATTGACCGACCAGTTCGCGGTTGATCTTGCCGTCGGGGAAGAGCGTTTTTACGACCTGTTCTTTCTCTTCGGGTTTAACGAAGTATGCACCGTGTTCGGTGAAAGCTTTGATTACGTCGTCCCGGTCGTCCTTATGGAAGATGAAGCACTGTTCTCCCGAGCAGATGATGCCGTTGTCGAACGAGCGTCCGGTGATCACCTTTTCGGCTGCATCTTGGAAGTCGATGTTGCGGTCGAGGATCACCTGTACGTTTCCGGCACCCACACCGAACGAGGGTTTTCCCGAAGAGTAGGCCGACTTAACCATCGGCATACCGCCGGTTGCCACCACTACGTCGCACTGTTCCATGAGGCTTTTCGTCTTTTCGATCGAGGGCTCTTCGATTACCTGTACCAGATTTTCGGGTACACCGAACGGAGCGATTGCCTCTTTGATGAGTTTGACGGCGAGCGAAGAGCATACCTTTGCTTTCGGGTGGGGGGCAATGATGATGGCGTTTTTGGTCTTCAGGGCGAAGATGATCTTCGACATCGGAGTAACAACCGGATTGGTCATCGGGGTGATACCGGCTACCACACCGATCGGTTTGGCGATCTCGATCAGACCGGTACGGTCGTCGATGCCGATGATACCCATCGATTTTTTGCCCCGAAGGTTATACCATACGCCTTTCGATTTATTGCGGTTTTTTGCCACTTTGTCTTCGTAGACGCCCATCTCGGTCTCTTCAACGGTGACCTTTGCCAACATTTCGGCGTTATCGTAGATCACGTGAGCGGCTGCCCGGATGATTTCGTCGACTTGGTCCTGTCCGAAGTGTTGTTCGTATTCGGCCTGAGCGATACGCGCTGCGGCAATCATTTCTTGAATTTCCATATTCGTTTTAATTATTTAGGTAATTTAGGTATTTGAAAGTTTGTTATTTGTACAGTTTTGCGTAAATCTGGTAGATTTCGTCGCGCGAGAGAGGGACGTAGTTGTTTGCCAAGAGTCGCTGTTGCGTGGCAATCACGTTGTCGGCAAATGCGGAGGTGTCGCCCTCGGTCATGCCGTAGGAGGAGAGGGCCGGACGCGGCAGAATCTTGTCGAGCAGCTGTTCCATGGCGGCATAGGGGTCGGATTTGGTTCCCAACATCTGTTGCAGCAGGGCATTCAGCTCGCGGATACGGCCGTTCGGATCTTTTTCGTTGTAGACCTTGAACACTGCCGTGAAGAACTGGTAGTTTGCTTCGCCGTGCGGAACGTGGTAGGTTCCTCCTAACGGATAGGAGAGTGCGTGTACGGCACCAACTCCTGTATTTCCGAAGGCGATACCTGCAAAGTTGCTGGCCATCAGCATGTCGTCCAGACGCTCGAAACGGTAGGCTTCGCCTTTTTCGGCAATACCCCGGAATACGTCGAGGATGATCTCGATAGCAGCCTTGCAGTAGAGCTGCGTGTATGGGTTCGACTTCGGTGAAACGTACGATTCGACGGCATGGATCAAGGCGTCAATGGCGCTGCATGCGTAGAACTTGAAGGGCAGCCCTTTGACCAGTTCGGCGACCAGAACGGCATCGTCGGCTACGATGGCATCGTCGGCCAAGCCCATCTTGGTGTGTTTCGATTTGATCTCGGCGATCGATATGTTGGTGACTTCGCTACCGGTTCCGCATGTGGTCGGCAGGATAATCAGCTGTTTCGATTTCACGATCGGAATTTTCCGTTCAAAAGCGTCAGTTACGTTGGCGACGTCCTTCAGGACGAAAATTTTGGAGATGTCGATGACCGTACCGCCGCCGATGGCGATCACGCGGTCGAAGTCGCATCCTCGCACGTCGTTCAGAATGCGGTTCATCATCTCGTCCGAGGGTTCCCCCAGACCGTATTGCTCCTGCATGATGAAGCGGCAGGGCAGGTTCAGCCGTTCCATGAACGGTTTATATAAAAAGTCATTCGTGATGACCAGATCGCGGTCGTTCAGTGCAAACTCTGCGGCAAAGCCGGCAAAGTCGTCGAACCGGTGAATCCGGGTTTTCAGTTTGAATAGCTGCATGATGTTATCTGTTATTGTTTTTAAATTTTGTCTTCTTTCGTATGCGATTTGCAGGATCCACTGGGATCATGGCATCTGGTTCGTTAGTCCCGGAATCTTCTGTGATACTCTTCACGGAGCATCTCGCGGAAATCGGGATGGGCAATCTCGATCAGTGCTTTGGCGCGCTGTTTCGTGGTTTTGCCTTTCAGTTTGGCGACTCCGTATTCCGTAACGACGTAGTCCACTTCGTTGCGAGAAGTCGTTACCGCAGCACCCTGTGCCAGGAACGGAACGATACGAGAAACTTTTCCCGATGCGGCGGTCGAGGGGATGGCGATGATCGACTTACCGTTTTTCGACCAAGCGGCGCCACGGACGTAATCGACCTGTCCACCGGTTCCACTGAACTGTTTCAGCCCGATCGTCTCTGCCGCAACTTGTCCCATCAGGTCCACCTCGATGCAGGAGTTGATCGATACCATGTTGTCGTTCTGGGCGATAACCCGAGGATCGTTCACATAGTCTACCGGATACATCTCGACATCCGGATTGTGGTCGATGAAGTCGTACAGTTTCTTCGACCCCATAAGGAACGTAGCCACTAATTTCCCTTTGTGCAGTGTCTTGCGGTTTCCGGTGACGATTCCGGCCCGAACCAGATCAACCACTCCGTCAGAGAACATCTCGGTATGGATTCCGAGGTCTTTCTTGTCCGTCAAGAAAAGAAGAACGGCATCGGGAATTGCTCCGATGCCGAGTTGCAATGTATCACCGTCCTCGATAATCGAGGCGCAGTTGCGGCCGATGCCTTTTTCGACATCGGTGATTTTCGGCGCAGGCAATTCGAACAGGGGAGCGGAGTTCAATACGATCCGGTCGATCTTCGAGATGTGGATCAGATTATCGCCGCCTTTGATATAGGGCATTTGGTCGTTGACCTCGGCGATGACGATTTTGGCCTTTTCGGCGGCAGGTTTCGTGTAGTCACACGATACGCCGAAGCTGCAGAAGCCCTCTTCATCGGGAGCCGAAACCTGTACTACGGCTACGTCTACCGGATAGACATCGTCGAAAATTTGTGGTATTTCGTAGAAGAAGCAGGGGAGGAATTCACCACGATCTTCCGCGATGGCGCGGCGCGAATTGCCGGCCACGAAGTTGGTGAAGTGGCGGAAGTGTCCGTCGCCCTCTGGAGCCATGTATTTTCCGTCGTTCAGCGTGAACATGTGGTAGACCCACACGTCATGCAGCCGTTCTCTTTGAGCCATCATCTCGTCGGGGATGATTTGGGGCACACCGGCGGCATGTCCGAACACCACGCGGTCGCCGCTCTTGATGGCTTTTACGGCTTCGGAAGCGGAGACGATCCGTTCCTTGTATTGATCCATCCAATTCATAGGTTATCGTTTAGTCAGTCTTGTTGTGTCTTAGTAATTTTTTTGCGAAATCGTATATATCCGGATCGATCTCGTTGATCAGATAGACCCGATCGATTTCATCGTTCAGAGCGAGCCGCAAGGTTCTCTCAATGGTATCTTCCATGGTGATCTGAGCGGCTGGACACCCCGAACAGTTACCCGTCAGCACCACTCCGACCTCACGGTCGAGGATTTTACGTATGACGATATCCCCGCCGTGAGTCTGGATGTGTGGTCTGATCTGTGAGTCGACGATCTCGGTAACGCGTTGAGCGAACGCTTCGTCCGAGAGGGTCCTATTGCCGGTTTTGGCTTTCATCTATCTTGGCGATGGCTTTGGCCAGCTCTTTTTTGGCAGCGAGGTTGCCCTGACGCGAGATCATGATGCGTTGAGCCTGAGGCGAACCTGCTCCGTGCATCGATTCGGTACGGTATCCTACGGCAGCAGTTCCGAGCGTGATGTTTTCGATCAGTCGGAGAATCCGCATGCGGTTTTCGGTCGAGATGCCAACGGCGCCTTTCAGGTATTTCTTGACATACGGACCGATCTTTTCGCTCTTGAAGTCCTGCTCGGAGGGCATCGTAACCATCAGACCTCCGGCGATATCTTCGGCCAGACGAGCGATTTCGTAGGGCATACGGGTTACGTTTTGCTTACATACGTTGGCGAGCAGCAGGTTGATCTGGTAGTTTCCGGCCGGCATCTTTTCACCTTCGGACGAGCAGGCGATTCCGCACGCATAGAGTGTTTCGTTCAGGTGCATCATTTCGATCAGCTTGTCCTTGATGTGGCTGGCTTTGGGTACACCGTTGTAGTCGGCAGCCAGAGCAGCGGCACCGATCAGTACGTCGCCCACACCGACTTTACATCCTCCGTAGGATTGACGGTGGTAGCCGGCGAAGCGCTCTACCATCATGCCGGCGAACTGGTACTCCTTGCACATGAAGACGCGGTCGTTCGGGATGAATACGTTGTCGAAGATGACCAGCGCTTCGTGTCCGCCGAACTGCGAGTTACCCAGATCGATGTCGGCACCGGGTTCGAGTTTCCGCGTGTCGCAGGATTGACGTCCGTAGACCATGAAGATACCCTCGGCATCGGATGGACAAGCGAACGATACGGCGTAATCCTTATCGTCCTCTTTCATGGCGATGGTCGGCATGATCAGGTGTTCGTGGGAGTTGATGGCACCGGTTTGGTGGGCTTTGGCTCCGCGCACCACGATACCGTCCGGACGAACTTCAACGATGTGCAGGTACATATCCGGATCTTCCTGTTTCGAGGGAGAGAGTCCACGATCGCCCTTGGGGTCGGTCATGGCGCCGTCTACGGTCAGGTCGTTGTCCTGAACGTATTTCATGTATTCGGTGAAGCGTTTGTGATATTCGGTTCCCAGCGCCTGATCCATTTCGTAGGTAGTGGAGTAGATGGCATTGAAGGCATCCATTCCGACGCAGCGTTGGAAGCAGGCTGCGGTTTGTTGACCCATGAGCCGTTGCATTTTGACCTTCTTGACCAGATCGTCCGTGCTTTGGTGCAGGTGGCAGAAGCGGTTGATCCGTTTTCCGGTGAGGTTCGATATGGCGGTCATGATGTCACGGTACTCCTCTTTTTCGGCCAGTTCGTAAGTTTTGGCCACTGAGTTCATCGACGGGCGAATCATCGGGTGATCCACTGGATTTTCGATCAATTCGCCTTTGAAATAGACTTTCAAGTTCAGTTTTCGCAAGCTTTCGATGTACTCATTTTTTGTCATCATAGCGGTAAAGTTTTAGTTTCGATTATATTAGGTTAATAAAAAAGGTTCTCTTTTTTGGTTTTGGGGTTGTTTTGTTTCAAGTGCTTCGGTACTCTATTTCCCCGAAGCCGAACAAAGATAAACGATTCGATTAGAATTCGCAAGTTTTTTGTTATTTTTCTAACAAGAATTTGTTATTTACCTAACAGAACAACCCCGTGCCTGTGACGACACGGGGTATGATCGAAACGGATTAAATTATTTCGAGACTGAATTTAGGTGCAGATGATCTCTACTTTGCTGCCTGTTCGGGTTTGCAACGGCGGTGATCGAAAGGAGAAAAGGTTGGGCTCTATGAGTCGTGAACTAAGGTTTTTGCCGGAGGGTTCGATCCCTTTCGATCGATCAAATGAATAACAGAAACGGGGCAGGCTATTTTTGAGCGGTTCCCTCAAACGAGAGCGGGAACGAGCCGCACTTCATCGAGAAACGGATGGCGCCCTCATTGGTGATCTCTCCGCTCATGTTGGTGATCGTATATGCCGGGAACTCGCCCCCCATGGCCGTAGGGATAATATTGTCTCCGCTGATGAGGGTTTTTGTCTCCGAACGGGTGTATGCGATTCCCGAGACCGTCATGTCGAGGGTCAGTGGCATCTCTTCGGCGAATTTGACCTTCATCATCTTCATCTCGATCGTTTGGTCGCTCGTTTTGGTTACCGTAAGCGATACGTTTTCTTGGCTGAAGAATCGCCCGTCGGTCTGGTCTACCGTTACGGTTCCTACGTAGGTACCCTCTTTGACATCGGGTTCTGGTGTTTCCGATTCACTCTTTTCGCATCCGAACAGTACGGAGCAGAACAACAGCGAGAGTAAGGCAAATTTTTTCATAATGTATTGAGATTGATTTGTAATGATACACCGAGTTGGCGGGGTTTTCCGTGCTGCACGAACGAGTTGCCGATCGACATGAAATAGAATACGTCGTAATCGGTTCCGATCAAGTTACTACCCCAGAAGGTGAGTGTCCAATTCTGTTTCTGGATGCCGACAGAGGCCCCGAGCAGGCTGTAAAACGGTTGACGCAGCGAGTTCTCCTCGTTCCAATAGAAGGGCCCGGCGCCGCGCAGATCGCAGTGCAGCAGAATGCGGTCGATCCATTTGCCTACGTTGATCGAGTAGTCCCCACTCAGAGCAAAGGTGTGAGTCGGAGCGTAGGGAATATAGTTTCCCGCATAGGAGGTTGTGCCGCTGTTGTAGCTCAGGAAACGGGCATTCGTGTATCCGTAACTTCCGTTGAGGGTGAAATCTGCGATCGAATAAGAGATGGCTGTTTCAGCACCGAAGCTCCGTGTTCGTCCCGCGTTCGACATCATGCGGCCCGTACTTTTCCCGGGAGGGAATACGGTGAGCTGCTGGTTCCGGCAGTCGATATAGAAGAGGGCGAGATCGGCCTTCAGCGATCCGTCGAACCACAGAAAATGGCCGCCGATCTCATAATTCCAGTTATGTTCGGGCTTATAGGTGGTGGCGGATGCGTTGTCGTAGGAGGCAGACGGCGATCCCTCGGGGTAGACGCCCAAGTCCTCCATCATGTCGTTCATCATCCGGCTTTGGAGGATGTCGGAGAAGATCTGGGTATTGAAACCGCCTGCTTTGTATCCTTTGGCTACGGAGGCGTACAGGTTGCCGGATTGGAATCGGTAGGAGGCCGAAAGGCGCGGCAGGAATTCGTAGAACGAGAGGCGTTCCTTACCGCTCATCGTTGTGACCAGCGGGCGATATTCAGGCATGGTCATCGTAAAGCGGTAGTTCAGTTCGGCGCTGTTGTCGTGTCGCATGGCCGCATGTTCGTAGTCGAACCGGATGCCGGCGGTTACGGTCCAGCGGTTCAGGTGCAGGGTCGACTGGTGGTAGAGGGCAGCGCCCCATGTCGGCAGTTTGAAGTCGTCCGTAATGACGAATTGGTTTTCCCGGATCAGAATATCTTCGTCGGGAAAGATATGGTGGATTCCGGCATTGATGTTTTCGAGGATCAGTTCGTCGATACCGGCACGTTTGAAGGTCACCGGTGCCCGCATGTCGTTATATTTGAAAAATCCGAAGAGCCCGCACAGGGTTTGCCACCGTTTGGCGCGGTTGCGGGTCCGGAAGACGAAGTCTTGCGTTACGGCGTGTTCGTTTTGGCTCTGGATGAGGGTGAAGATCGGCCGGGGCTGGAAGTCCTGATCGAGGACCATCTCGTCGTTCGTATACTGGTAACTCGTGATGCTCGAAAACTCCATCTCACTGCCGGTGTGGCGTATCGAGATGCCCTCGCTCAGCGTGAATCGATCGTAGCTGCACGGGTCGTCGTGGCAGACCGGAAGCGTCCCTTTGCCGGTCGAATCGACTTGGGCGTAGGGGAAGCCACCTTGTCTCACGTTGTTGACGGATAGCGTGTTGTCGATGCTCCATGAGTTGCGGAGCAGCCAGACGATCCGGTTGCGGAAACCGAACTCGTGGCTCCAGTCGCTGTTCCGGTTGTCGTAAGCGTTTTTGAAGAATCCGTCGCTGCGGTCGTAGTAGGCGGCAACGGAGTATCCGAAGGAGTCGTTCGGCTTTTCGTAGACCGAAACCCGCCCGTTGAATGTGTTGGCACTGCCGTACTCGACACCGATCCGGACCCCTTGATAGTCGAGCGGCGAAAGGGTGTAGAGGTTTATGACGCCGCCGATTGTATTCCGCCCGTAGAGCGAGCTTTGCGGACCGCGCAGCACCTCCACCTGCCGGATGTCATAAAATCCGAAATCGTAGTTGTTTTTGTTGAGGTAGGGGATGTTGTCCACATAGAGTCCGATAGCCGGCTGGTCGATGCGGGCACCGATTCCCCTGATGTAGATCGAGGAGGTCATCTTCGATCCGTAGTCGGGAATGTAGAGGTTGGGCGTGATGAGCGACAGGTCCCGGACGGCTTCGATCCGTTCGCTGCGGATGCGGCCCATGCCGACCGATGTCGTGGAGATGGCTTGCGAGGCGTCCTGTTTCGGGGAGGTGTTGACGACGACTTCGGGAATTTCGTAGGTCGAGAGGGTATCTGTCCGGTTCGCGGGAGCCTTGATTAATGTATGGGCATCGGTGTTTTCTGCACTTTTCGGAAGGTGAGCTTGCTCGGTTTCGGTCGTGTGCCGTGCTTCGGCTACGGCGGTCAGAGCGACCAGCATATAGAGGGTTAAGAGAATTCTTGCCACGACACGTTCATTTTGTCGCAAAGATATTCTCTTTAGGCCATACGATAGTAGGATGATCTTTGCCGGCTTTAGGATTTTTCTGACCTGTTGCGGAAGACGGAGGGCGAAACGCCGACGTGTTTTTTGAACAGCCGGGCAAAGTACGACGGATCGAGAATGCCGACGCGCGTGGCGACTTCGCCGATCGGGGTATCGGTCTGGCTGAGCAGGTTTTTTGCCTCCATAATGACGGCCTCTTCGATCCACGCCAAAGGGGTGCGGCCCGTGTGCTTTTTGATGACTCGGTGGAGGTGTGCGGTGCTTACGTTGAGTTTTTCGGCGTAGACACTGATCGAATCGCCCCGGCTGAAGTGGTCGAAAACCAGATCGATGAAGCGGTTACAGAGGGAGTTTTTCCGTCCTGTGCTCCATTCGGCTGCAAGGGGGTGCTGGTTAGCGGCATCCATTTCGGTCAGCAGGGCAACCATATAGGCACGGATGATCTCCCGATTCCGGTTCCCTGCATTCTCGGCAGCGAGCCGTTCGAAGAGGTGGGCGATGTGTACGGCAGTCTCCGCGTCGAATGAGATTTTGGGCGGATGGATCTTTTTCAGCAGGCTAAACTCTTTGGACTTATCTCCTGCGGGATTCTCCTCGATCAGACTGATATGGAACCCTCCCATATATCCCGAACAGTTGTTGTAGTAGCGGACCGAAAAGGATTGTCCGGCCGGAACGATGCAACCGTCGCCTTTCCGGAAGAGTAGCGTCTGATCGCCGAGGGAGATGAGTGCCTCGCCGTCGGTCAGAAAAATGAAGCTATGGAGGGCAGCCCGGATGAGGGGAGTCGGACTCTCCATCCGTGACGATGTGCCGTTCAGCCGCTTGATCGTAAAGGGAGCTGAAGTATGCGTGAGCATGTGCTCCATGCGTTCGATCATGATCGAAGGGCTGTGCGGATCGTGAGGCGGGAAGGGATGGTCCATAAGTTTTTGCCGTTATGTGGACAAATGTAGCGAATTTTTGAAATTTTTGATGGGTTCTTTTCGGGCTCAGCTCCGTACGGCTATTTTTCGTTTGAACCTTTTTTGTGAGCCAGACGTGTCTGCCACGAAGTGTCTGTGCAGGAGTTGGATAGACGGAGGCTACTCCCTTTCGCTTCGAACGAGATCAATGGCTCGATTGAGAAAGGCATTGAAGGGTTGTGCCGTCCGGAACTGTTCCAGTGTACGAGCCAGCAGTCGCTCCTCTTTCATACACATGAACCGTTCATTGACATAGCGCTCCAGAAAGAAGTCCTTTAATTTAAAGTATTCGGCATAAGGTGAGTCGGCAGGAAATCCGTTTGGAATTTTTTTTAGGGTGTTGTCGTGACACAGCGCGAATCCGGAGGCCTGTTCGAGTGCCTCTACGAAATCTTGGCCGTTGTCCCGGATCTCTTCCCGCACGCCGCGCAGAATCTCGGGGGAGGGACGGTACAGTCCGGCCGAGAGCAGATGTCCGCCGACAAATCCACTTCCGGTGGGTTCGATATGGAAATAGTATCCCGCATAGCCCGATCGTTTCCCGTGAGGACAGATGTAGGCTCCCATGTGGGTTTTGTAGGGCGATTTGTCGAGCGAGAAGCGCGTATCCCGATAGATGCGGTAGGTGCAGTCGGCAGCGGAGAGGTTCCCTATCGAAGGGTCGAATCCGGCGATCCCGACGATCAGCCGTTCGACGAATGCGGCAAACTGCTCAGCCGCTTCGCGATAGCGCGTACGATTCGCTTCGAACCAGACGCGGTTGTTGTTGCGTTGCAGCTCTTTCAAAAATTCGATTACGGTTTTCATGTGGTGTTTTTGTTTAAAAAGTATCTGGATGATCCTGAGCAAAAAAATCCGACCAAAGGGGACGTAGGATCGACTGTTCGGTGGAAGTGAGCCTCGATCGGTCCCGAACAAAAAATGCCCTGTTCTCGGAGATCAGAGCATTTTTGTTTCTTGTCGAAAAGGATAGTCATCGCCCCTCCCTATTAATATATATATAAATAAGAGGAGGGTATGGACCTATTTCTTATCCGATTTGATGATTCCTTCGCGCATGTGTGTATCGGCTTGGATATTCTGCAATTTGTAGTAGTCCATGATGCCGAGATTGCCTTCGCGGAAAGCTTCGGCAATGGCCAAAGGAATCTCAGCCTCAGCCAGAATTACTTTTGCACGAGCCTCCTGTGCTTTGGCTTTCTGCTCCTGCTCTTCGGCAATGGCCATGGCACGTTTCTCTTCGGCTTTAGCCTGAGCGATATTCTTGTCGGCATTGGCCTGATCCATCTGCAGTACGGCTCCGATATTCTTTCCTACATCGATGTCGGCGATGTCGATCGAAAGGATTTCGAAGGCGGTGCCAGCATCGAGTCCCTTTTCGAGTACGACCCGGGAGATGAAGTCCGGATTTTCGAGTACGGATTTGTGGGTGATCGAGGAGCCGATCGACGAAACGATCCCTTCACCGACACGGGCCAGAACAGTATCCTCACCGGCACCTCCGACCAATTGTTTGATGTTTGCACGCACCGTAACGCGGGCTTTTGCGATCAGCTGGATTCCGTCTTTGGCCACGGCTGCAACCGGGGGCGTATTGATAACTTTCGGGTTGACCGACATCTGTACGGCTTCGGCCACATTTCGGCCGGCCAGATCGATCGCGGCGGCCATCCGGAAATCGAGTGCGATGTTGGCTTTCTGGGCCGAGATGAGGGCTGTTACGACGTTAGGCACATTACCTCCGGCCAAGAAGTGGGCTTCCAGATCGTTGGCCGAGAGTTGCAGTCCGGCTTTCGTGCCGGCGATCATCTGGTTGACGATCATGGCGGGCGGTACCTTCCGGAAACGCATCAGTACCAGTTGCAGCAGACTGATTCGCACGCCCGATACCAGAGCCGAAAACCATAGTCCGATCGGAATGAAGTAGAGGATGAACCACAGAACGATCAGGGCGACGATCGCCGCAATCCAGATACCTAAATTTTCGATCATAAATTTTGTTTTTTAGTAGTGTTTGTATTGATTTTGTTTTAGTTTTCAGCTTAAAAGGTTAGGTCAGGTGAAATGCGGGGAAGCCCGGTTCAGCTGTCTGCTTTCGTTTCTCCCGACAGAAATTCAAGCGGTGAAGGTTTCGCAGCGTTTGCATTCTCCGTCGGAATTGGATCGGGGCCCCCGACCTTTCGGACGACGGCTGCCGTGTTGTCGTAGCCGATCACCTCGACGGTTTGGTGAGGATCGAGAAAGCTGTCGATGGACTTGGCCTCGATGGTAACCTCTCCGAAACGCACCTTTCCCATCGGAGCGAGGCGTGTGATCGTTTCACCCTGCTGGCCGATGCGTATGTTTTGTTGTTCGGGGGTAGGGGTTGAGGAGCCCTCGATCGTAGTTTTCAGCGAGAGTCTTCGCCATGTGTTGGCCCGCAACGAGACGACCACGGCGATGATGGAAAGAATGACGATGCTGGCGACGATGATCGATCCGCCCACGACGCCGAAATGGAAGAATCCGTAAAAGATGGCTGCGGCAAACGAGACGAACGCAGCGATTCCTGCCACACTGATGCCCGGCAGCAGAACAAGTTCTGCGACCAACAGGATGATTCCGATGACGATCAGGGTAATAATCAGTCCCATAGTGGCGCTCGATTGGGGTTGCGGTTCGTTAATTTTCTATTGTCAGTACGGTGGCGCTGCCCTGAACGATTTCGTTGATGGCGTTGCAGAGGGCGTTGGCCTCCTCCTTGGAGATGAAGTTGCCGACCGAGTAGAGGTGTGTTCCGTCATCCGTAACCGTGCGGGTCAGCTCTTTTCCCGGGGCATATTGTTCGGTCAGCTCCTTGATCGAGGTACTCAGGTTTTCGCCTTGCCCGGCAATCTCCACCCGATAAAGTGTTTCGGCCGTTTCTGCCGATTCTCCATCAGATTCGGCGTTCGGTTCGCCGATCATGCGGTAGAGCCCGTCTTCCCATACGACGATTTCCGGTTTGCGGAATCCCATTTTCTTCAGTTGCTCGTAGGCGCTTTCCGCCTCGGAGGCCTCTTTAAATGCTCCTGCATAGTAGACATACCGCTCCTCGTCGTTCTTTTCGTAACACAACGGTGACACGCCTTTGAATAACGATACCGGTTGCTTCTGGAGGAATGAGCCTAACCGAATGCGGTAGACGGTTCCCTGTTTATAGAGTTCCATCTCGGGGATGGGGTTCGAAGCGTTGTATTTGGCCGGAGAACTCCGTTCGATGTTTCCGTATTCGATGAAGATGCGCTCCTTGGGTTCTATTTTACGCAGGTTGTAGTTCAATTTTTCGAATGCGGCGGCTTGTTTGGCAATCGAGTCTTGGGCGGCGGTATAACCGAGGATGGAGGATAGCGACTCCTCATAGTCGAGCAGCAATCGCTTGTCGAGCGGATAGCCGTAGACCGTAGTGGAGACAACCGAATCCATGACTGTGGCGATCATCTGTCGGTTTTCTTGAAAACGGGTGTCGAAATTTTTCAGCATTTCGGTCTTTCCCATTTTGTCCAACAGGTAGTTGTACGCATAGGTCTTGTTGTCGTAGATGTAGCTCCATGTGTGGGCCAACGAGTCGTCGACGATTTTGTTGCAACGTTTCAACGAGTCGATCTGGGCGTAACACGTTTCGGCAATCTGTTTGTTGACAGTGGTGTCGTACAGAACGGCCAGCGAGTCGAGGATTCGGTAGGTGTCCATATATCTGCTGAGCAGGTCGATCGGGACTTTTTCGAGCTCTTGAGCACGACACAGGGCCTTGTAGTCCTGTTCAGAGAGGTTTTCTTTGAAGTAGGAGTTGTAGATCAGGTTGGCGACCTGCTTGGCGGCCGGTTTGACAGTGGGCTCAGTTGTCGGGGCGTTGTTGTTCACGCCGTTGAGCCCCTTGAGTACAAAATCCTGTTCGATTACGCTGATGTCGTTTGAGACGACCCCCTGTTGGTTGCGGACCTCGAAAAGCTCTTTCTCCAACTGGAGAATTTTTGTGGCGAGTTGTTCCTTTTCGCTCTCGGGAATATTCGAGGTGAATAGTTGCCGGGTGGTATTGATCGTCTGCATGATGGAGTCTTCCGTATGTCGAAGTTGTACCTCCTGTTTGAGCAGCGACATGTAGGTCGTATCGTTTTCGAGCCCGGCGACCCGAGCGGTTACCTCTTGTCCGAAACCGACAACAGGCAGTACGGCGAGTACGAGAAGGAGAGATATGATTTTGATTCGATAGTGCATAATTCTACAATATGACTACAAAAATACATTTTTGAATCGAAAAAACGAATCTCGAGAGGGCTAAAAACGCGAAGAATTGTCGTTTTGTACGCTATTTCCACCTGTTTATGAGAAAGAGTTGCAGGAAGCCGAAAATTTCCAGACGTCCCAGCAGCATGAGGATGGTTTTTATTGCTTTGGCTAAAGTCGGGACATTGTGGTAGTTGTCCATCGACCCGACCTCGCCGAATCCGGAACCGGCGTTGGCCAAGCTGGATATGGTCATGCCGAAACTGGTCTCCAGATCGATATTGAAGGCACAGAAGATGACGGTTCCGGCACCGACCAGTATCAGGTAGACGATAATGAAGAGCACCGCCATGTTGACCGTATGGTTTTCCTGAATCACGCCGTTCATCTTTACACGGATGATTGCATTGGGGTGTTGTCTCTGGATCATCATGGCCTTGATCGCCTTGAACGAGAGGAGCATCCGGTCGCATTTGATACCTCCGGCGGTCGATCCGGCACAGGCGCACTGAATGGTAAAAAGCATCAGCAGTATGATGGCTAAAGGCGACCATACGGAGGTGTCGACGGTGGCGAATCCAGTGGTCGAGGAGACGGAGATCGTTTCGAACAGGCCGTATCGGAGCGAAGTCCAGAAATTGGGGTAGTATCCGTTGATCCAGAGGTCGGCAGCGATGACGCATCCTCCGATCAACAGCGAGAGCACGTAGTAGCGGCTGATTTCGGAGCGAAAGATGTTGTTGTTTTTTCCGGTCAGCGTACCGAATATCAGGCCGAAGTGCAGTCCGGATATCATCATGAAAAACATGATGATGATCTCGATGGAGACGCTGTTGTATGCGGCGATACTGGCATTTTTCGTACAGAAACCACCGGTTGCGATTGTAGAGAACGAGTTGCACACGGCATCGAACCATCCCATGCCGGCGATTCTCAGCAGCAGGGTTTCGGCAGCCGTGAGCCCTACGTAGACGACGAGCAGAATCTGCAGAATCTTTTTGGTTTGGTAGCGGAAGTTGTCTTTGGCCATCGAGGAGAGTTCCACATTGGAGAGCCGCATCTTGGTCGAACCCATGGAGGGCAGGACGATCAATACGAACATGACAACGCCCACACCACCCAACCAGTGCGTGGAGGCCCTCCAGAACAGCAGTCCTTTCGGCAGTGCCTCGACGTCGTTCAGGATGGACGCTCCGGTGGTTGTAAATCCGGAAACGCTTTCGAACCAGGCGTTGATCAGCGTGAATTCGCCGCCCCAGAGTACATAGGGTAGCATTCCGACTAAACAGGCCATCAGCCACGATCCCACGACGATGCCATATCCTTCGGTATTGGAGATCTGTTGGCTTTTGGGGACGAAAATCAGGGGGAACAGGCCGAGAATAACGGTGAGGACGAAGCTCTGGAGCAGAGGATAGAAGGCAGAGTCCATGCCGTTGAGTATCGATACACAGGCAGAGAGCAACATGAAGATTGCGTTCAGTGCGAGGATCAGTCCGATATATCTGAGTACGATGTATAACCGCATGGAACGGAAAAGTTGTTATTCGTTTCGTTTGTTTTTGATCTCTCCGGTCAGTTTTTCGATCTGCTCTTTGAGGCGGAACACTTCGTCCTTACCCTCGATGTTCACTTTGAAGGGGACCCTCGAGTCGAGAAAGGCCTGCAGTGCGTCCGATATTTTCAGGATGGGAGTTATGTAGTAGAGGTTGACGAAGTAGAAGAAGATCATGACGATGAAGATGGCGATCAGCAGGGCGATCAGTCCGGGCATCGTGGCGCGGTAGGCACTGTCTTCGAGCCGGACGGCTTTGGTGTCCATGATGCGTTGGGTCGAGATCATGACGTTTTTGATCGACGCGGTGAGGTTGGCAAAGGAGTCTTGATAGACGGTGGCATACCAGTTCACCTTGTTCTGCGACAGGCTGTCCTGCAGAAATTCGTTGATCGTGTAGTTGTAGGCGAGGTTGGCCCGGTAGATCGAGTCGAACCCCTGCAGGTCGCGGACCGTGATTTGTGCCTGATTGAAGGCCGAGTCGAATTTTGCGCGTCCGTCCAGCAGCAGGGAGTCGTACTTGCGGTCTTGTGTGATGATCATCTGCAGCAGTGCGGTGTTCTGTTCCTGTACGGCATCGAGCAGTTTTTTTGCCGATTCGGTGTTTTTGAAGCTGGATTCGAGCATGCTGTGCGACGAATAGCTCAGCTTATTGAGTTGGAAAAACGAGATGACGCTCGAAAAAAAGAGCAACAAACCCAACGCGACAAAGCCGGTCAGGATTTTCCCTTTAATTCCCATATTGAATTTCATGGTCTGTATAGTTTAGCCGAATGACAAAGATACATAAAAGGGAGCGTACTGACAAATGAAAACCGTGTTTTCGAGTCAGGTTTTGTCGAACGACTTGCTGTTTACTCAAAATTAAACAGATGATTCAGCGTTTTTACCGGATCGGGTCGATGATTTTCGCCTCCATGGTCAGATCGTCGGCCAAACCGGTGAGTTCGACCTGCGTGATCGTGCTGATTCGGCCCCGATCGAAGGGAATCCGTGCTTTGATGTAATTACCCGTATATCCGTACATGTAGCCGTTGTGGCGGGTGCTCTCCCAGAGGACGGAGGTTTTTGCTCCGATGTGTCGGGCGTAGAAGTCACGATGCAGTTTGTCGGAGAGTTTTCCGAGAGCTTCGGCCCTGTGGTTAATCGTGTCGGGCGGGACGTGACCGTCCATAGCGGCGGCCGGTGTCCCGGGGCGGGTCGAGTAGGGGAAAACGTGCAGAAAGGCGGGAGCGAGCTGTTCAAGAAACGCATAGGTTTGCTCGAAGTCTGCGTCTGTTTCTCCCGGAAATCCGACGATGACATCGATTCCGATGAAGACGTCGGGAACGGCGGTGCGGAGCGTCTCGATCCGTGCGGCGAACTGTCGGGTATTGTATCGGCGGCGCATCAAGGCCAGAATGCGGTCGCAGCCGCTCTGTATCGGAATGTGGAAGTGGGGTTGGAATCGTTCCGAGCGGGCGGTGAACGCAATGATTTCGTCGGTCAGCAGATTGGGTTCGATCGACGATATGCGATAACGGTCGATCCCTTTCACCCGGTCCAGTGCCCGCAACAGGTCGAGGAACGTTTCGCCGGTCGATTTGCCGAAATCTCCGGTGTTGATTCCGGTGAGTACGATTTCCCGTTGTCCGGCGGCCGCGATCTTTTCGGCCTCGGCAACCAGATCGGCAATCGGAATGTTGCGGCTTGCCCCACGTGCATCGGGAATGGTGCAGTAGCTGCATCGATAGTCGCAGCCGTCCTGTACTTTCAGGAACGAACGGGTCCGGTCACCGGACGAGAAAGAGGCGAAGAAATGGGTCAGCTCTTCGGTGTCGCAGGTGTACACGGCGGGTTTACCCTTGGCGCTCAGTGCGGCGACACGATCGAAGACGGAGCCCTTGTCGTTGTTCCCGATGACCAGATCGACTCCGTCGATGGCCGCCAGTTCTTGGGGGCGCAACTGGGCATAGCAGCCCGTTACGGCGACGATGGCCTGCGGATTTTGGCGGATCAGTCGGCGGACGATGTTGCGGCACTTCTTTTCCGCGTGTTCGGTCACCGTACAGCTGTTGATTACATAGATGTCGGCCGTTTCGTTCGGAGCGACACGGGTGAAGCCACCGGCTTCGAACTCCCGAGCGATGGTCGAGGTCTCGGAGAAGTTGAGCTTGCAGCCCAACGTGTAGAATCCGACTTTCTTGACGTGGTCAGCCATAACGAATGATTTGTTTCGGATGGCAAAGGTACAAAACCGTGCCCGAATTTCGGCCGTTCCGCTTTTTTTGTTGCGTAAATCCCGAAAAAACGGTTAGTTTTGTGGCTGAAATGCAATCGGCGCGATGGAATTTCTGCAAGAGGTACTTCAATATAAATTCTTGATTCATGCAGTGTTGGCTTCCGTTCTTTGTGGAGTCGCCTGTGGAATGGTCGGAACCTATGTGGTTTGTCGCCGACTGGTGTTTCTGAGCGGAGGGATCACCCATTCGTCGTTCGGGGGAATCGGTATTGCCTACTATCTTGGGTTGAATCCACTGCTCGGGGCCTTCTGTTTTGCGGTTCTGTCGGCTATCGGCATCGAAGCGTGCGCTGCGGACAAGCGCATCCGTGAGGACTCGGCGATCGGACTGATCTGGTCGTTGGGTATGGCCGTAGGTATTATTTTCGTCTACATGACACCGGGCTATGCCCCGAATCTGATGAGTTTCCTGTTCGGTAATATACTGAGTGTTACGGTCTCCGATCTGATCGGGATGGCGGTTGTCGTGGCTGCCGTGGTCGTAGTGTTCGCCCTGTTTTATCGCCCCGTAATGTACGTGGCCTTCGACCGCGAATATGCAGCCAGCCAGAATGTCCCTACACGGTGGATCGGTTATCTGATGGCCGTATTGATCGCCGTGACGATCGTTATCTCGATCCGTGTCGTGGGAATCGTCCTGCTGATCTCGCTGTTGACGATGCCGGCTGTGATCGCCAATCAGCTGACCCGTTCGTTCGGCCGGATGATGGTCGGAGCCTCTGTCGTAGCCGTTGTGGGTACACTGATCGGTCTCTATGCAAGTTATCTGCTCGACATTCCTTCGGGCGCCGCTACAATATTTGTACTCACCGTTGCGCTTATAATAGTAAAACTATTACCTTTGCGTAAATTTATCCGGAAGCGAAATGAAAACGGTGCATAAGCTTATTCTGAAGTCGTACGTCGGGCCGATGGTTCTTTCGTTTTTCATCGTCCTGTTCGTTTTCGTTTTGCAGTTTATCTGGCGGTATATCGATGAACTGGTCGGAAAGGGACTCGGTATGAGTGTCATCATGGAGCTGATGATGTATGCATCGTTGACACTGATTCCGACAGTTCTGCCGCTGGCCACGCTGTTTGCCGCGGTGATGACCATGGGAAACATGGGTGAGAACTACGAGTTGCTGGCTCTGAAGTCGGCCGGAATCTCCCTGCCGAAAATCATGCGGCCGTTGTTGATCCTGATATTTTTCGTTTCGATCGGGAGCTTTTTCCTTGCAAACGATATTACTCCGCTGGCATTCAAGAAGATGTCGGCCTTGATTTACGATATTCGACGGCAACAGCAGGTGATCGAGTTCAAGGACGGGCTGTTTTTCAATCTGGACAACGACATGAGTATCCGGGTCGAGCATCAGGATCCGAAGACCAAACTGTTGACGGGTGTGTTGATCTATGATGCGCGGGAGGCGCTGACAAGCGGAAAGATGCGTACGATCGTTGCCGACTCGGGGTATATCTCGCTGTCGGACGATAAAAAATATCTGCTGGCCACGCTGTATAACGGCGAAATGCACGAAGATTTGCGGAACTATCAGTGGATGAAGGATCAAACCCTCGACAGACGCTATTTCGATGTGTATAACATGGCGATTTCGATGACAGGTTTCGACTTTGCACGGACGGATGTTTCGTTGTTCAGTGGCAGCCAGACCAAGAACATTCAGGACCTTTCGATCGGCATCGATTCATTGCGAAAGGTCAGCATAGACGCATCCAGCGCATCGTACCGTCCGTTGATCTCGAGCTTCCTGTTTACGAACGATCCGGGGCTCGGTGGGGATACGGTTGCAATCAAGGGCGGTCCGCAGGTCTATTTCAACGGAGCGATCGACAGTCTGGATCTGAGGACAAAGCAGAAGGTGTATAAGGAAGCGGCGGCAAAGGCGCGAAGTTCATTGAGCTTCTACTCTTTTGACGAGTCTACTTCGAAGGATGCGCTCTCTCAGCTCTATAAATATGAGGTCGAGTGGCATAAGAAGATTTCGCTTCCGGTGTCGATAATGATCTTCTTTTTGATCGGGGCCCCGCTGGGTGCCATTATTCGGAAGGGTGGATTGGGTATGCCGGTGGTGGTGTCGGTCGGCTTTTTCGTCGTCTATTATATCATCATGATTACCGGGGAGAAGATGGCCAAAGAGGGAACTTGGAATGCCTTCATCGGAACGTGGATCGCTACGTTCATTCTGTTCCCCATCTCGTTCTACCTTACCTATAAGGCGACGAGCGATTCGAACCTGTTCAATGCCGAGTGGTATCAGATCCGCATGCAGCGGTTGCGCGGACGTGTTGTCCGGCTTTTCCATAAACAGAAAAAGTAAAAATAGAAACAAAATAAGAGATTATGTCAGAGGAACAAAATCGAGAAAGAGTACTCAGTACGGTCGATGAGGTATTGGAGGATATCCGTGCCGGAAAGATCGTAATTGTTGTTGATGATGAAGATCGCGAAAATGAGGGCGATTTTATTGTGGCGGGCGAGAAAATCACACCCGAGATCGTCAATTTCATGTTGCATAACGGACGGGGCGTATTGTGCGCACCGCTGACGGAGGATCGTTGCCGAGAGCTCGATCTGGACATGCAGGTGGCGACCAATACGTCGCTGTTGGGAACTCCGTTTACGGTGTCGGTTGACCTGTTGGGGCAAGGCTGTACGACAGGGGTTTCGGCAAACGACCGTGCAGCTACGATCCGTGCGTTGATCGATCCGGCCACGCGGGCATCCGATCTGGGACGTCCGGGACACATCTTCCCGCTGCGGGCCCGCAATCGGGGCGTGTTGCGCCGTCCGGGACATACCGAAGCCGTGATCGATCTGACACGTATGGCCGGCCTGCAACCCGGTGGGGCATTGATCGAGATCATGAACGAGGATGGAACGATGGCCCGTATGCCGGACTTGGTGAAGATAGCCCAGAAGTACGGAATGAAGATCATCTCGATTGCGGATATTATCGCCTATCGTCTGCGGTCGGAGTCGATTGTCGAACGAGGCGAGATGGTGGATATGCCGACCGAGTGGGGACACTTCAAGTTGATTCCGTTCCGTCAGTCGAGCAACGGTTTGGATCATGTCGCTCTGATCAAAGGGGAGTGGAAGCCCGATGAGCCGGTTCTGGTTCGGGTTCATTCGTCGTGTATGACGGGCGATATTTTCGGGTCATGCCGGTGCGATTGCGGGGCACAGCTCCACGAATCGATGAAGATGATCGAGAAGGAGGGAAAAGGTGCGGTCGTTTACCTCAATCAGGAGGGGCGCGGAATTGGCCTTTTCAATAAGATGTGTGCATATAAGTTGCAGGAACAGGGTTACGATACGGCAGAGGCGAACATCAAGTTGGGCTTCAAGGTGGATGAGCGTGATTATGGCGTCGGGGCGAGCATCCTGCGCGAAATCGGCATCCGGAACATGCGCCTGTTGACCAACAATCCGCAGAAACGGGCCGGATTGGAGGGCTACGGTCTTCGGATCGTCGAGAATGTGCCGATCGTGATTCCGCCCAATACCTACAACGAAAAGTACCTGAAGACGAAAGAGACCGTGATGGGACACAAGCTCGGTCTGTTTAAATAGCAGGGCTGAACGCACGGAGCCGAACGGGGGCCGGAACCGAAGTTGAAGCCGCACGGTTGTCGCGGGTGAATCATTGTGCGAAGTGTCCGAGGGCTCGGAGGCTTCGGTGTCGAAACTTCAACCACACGGTCGCGAAGAGGTGCTTGAATAGACAAGGGGTAAAACTATGTAAAATAAAATTAGGGCAAAGCGAAGAGGAAAGTTTATGGAGGCGAAGAAACTACGGATCGTATATATGGGTACACCGGATTTTGCGGTAGCTCCGCTTCGGCGATTGGTCGAGGAGGGGTACAACATCGTCGGGGTCGTTACGATGCCCGACAAGCCGGCGGGACGTGGACTGCACATGCAGGCTTCGGCCGTCAAACGCTATGCCGTAGAGGCAGGGTTGCCCGTCTATCAGCCCGAAAAGCTGAAGGATCCCCAGTTTGTCGAGACGTTGCGGTCGTTGGCACCCGATTTGGGGATCGTCATAGCTTTCCGGATGTTGCCCGAAATCGTGTGGGCCATGCCCCGTTTGGGAACATTCAATCTGCACGCCTCGTTGTTGCCGCAATATCGGGGAGCCGCTCCGATCAACTGGGCGATCATCAATGGGGAGAAGGAGAGCGGTGTTACGACCTTCCTGCTGAACCATGAAATTGACAAGGGGGCTATCTTGTGCCAACAGCGTGTGGCGATCGACGAGGATGATGATGCGGGAACGCTTCACGATAAGTTGATGAATGCGGGAACCGATCTGGTGATTGAGACGATCGAACGGATTGCAGCGGGGGCAATCGCTCCGGTGGATCAGCAGACGATCGAACCGCAGGTGGTTCGTGATGCACCGAAGATATTTAAAGAGACGTGTCGGATCGATTGGAGTGCGTCTTGCGATACGGTCCGTAATTTGGTGCGGGGATTGAGTCCCTATCCTGCGGCGTGGAGCGAACTGCACAAAGAGGGTGCTTCTCCGATCGGAGTGAAAATCTTTCGGGTCCATGCGGAGATATGCCCGGCGGATCGGTTGCCGGCTTCGGGAACGTTGGTTACGGATGGACGGACCTTTATGAAGGTGGCCTGTGCGGACGGTTACCTCTTTTTGGACGAGCTCCAGCTGGCCGGAAAGAAGCGGATGGCCGTTGCCGATCTGTTGCGGGGATTCAAGGAGGCGGCTTCGTACGCTTTTAGGTAAGGGTTCAGGCTGTATTCCGCATCGGTAACAGGGTCGGACAAAAAGCGAAGGATAAATTTCGGATTAATACTTTTTCGGACTTCGGCGAAGGCGGTTTGTCCAACGTCAACGAAATGGTCGCTATGAACCTGCGGGCCGTTCAACTGCAACGCCCTAACCGCGAACTGTCGCGGGAGGGAGAAAACATGAAGTTCATCCACATCGGTTGCTGGCTTTTGAATATCGCGAACAAATCCGGGGCGCAAGACGGAATCAGTCAGATCAGATTCAATCGGATTACGGTCGCTTGTCGCATGTGGAACGTAAGTAGAGATATGCAAAAGACTCTATCTTTCTCAAATCGAGTCAGGTAGAGTCTTTTTTTTGCAGTCCAATGGAGTTTATTTCCGAACAGTAGATGTTTCGCCCCCAGTTTACGGTGGATCCACAGGTTGATCCATACTCCCTATGATGAATAGTCTGTCGGCCGAAGTATGGGTCGGGGTCGGGTGATACTCCGACGTTCCGATGCCTTTACTCCATTGCATCCGGATCGTCGGTTCCGTTCGTTTTGATATACCTTTCAGCCTCTTCGAGTGCATGGAAAAACTCTTCGCCGAAACGACGGACAATCGCACTGCGTAACGACCGGTAGACAGGAATCCCCAAGCGTTTCCCGTTTCGACAGGCGCTGGAGCAGATGCTCCACCGGTGGTAGTTCAGCCCGATGCTGCCGTTGCTGAACCGGGTCAGCCGGATCGGGTAGAGGTGGCATGAGATCGGTTTGATGAAGTCGGTTTTCCCCAGCTGATAGGCCCGCTCGATGGCGCAAAGCGTTATGCCGTTCTCTTCGAACGAGAAGGCACATTCGGCCCGGCCGATCAAGGGGGTGGTGTAGTCGCCGTCGCTGTCGACAACGATGAATCCCTGCTTGCGGACGGCCTCGATACCTTCGGGTTTCATAAAGGGTTTGTAGGCCTCGAACTCCTGTTCGAGCCGTTCGGCCTCTTCGATTTCGAGCGGAGCTCCCGCATCGCCCTCGACACAGCACATCCCTTTGCAGCGTGCCGGATCGCAACAAAACGGTTCGGTCAGCAGCTCCGTGCTGACGATTTTATCCTCGATCTCGATCATTTTGCACACTGATAAGTATCCTCGATGATGATGTCGTAGAGTTCCGAAACCGACATGCCGATCTGTCGGGCTTGTTGAGGAATGATGCTGTGTGCACTCATGCCCGGGATGGAGTTGATCTCGATCAGGTAGGGATCTTCGCCTTTTACGATGAAGTCGATCCGCACGACACCCCGGCAGTTCAACGCCTTGTAGGCATCTAAGGTCATACGGTTGATCTTCTTGACCAGTTCGGGTGCCAGCTGTGCCGGGGTAACCTCTTTGGCGAGCCCTTTGTATTTGGCGTCGTAGTCGAAGAATTCGTTCTCGCTGATCAGCTCCGTGATCGGGAAGATGTACTCTTTGCCGCCGGCGATCATGACACCGCAACTGATCTCACGCCCGGCGATGTACTCTTCGATCAGTACGCGGTCGCTCTCTTTAAAAGCCTCTTCGATGGCGGGGAGCAGCTCTTCGGTCCGTTTGACCTTGGTGACCCCGAAGCTGCTGCCGCTGGCGTTCGGTTTGACAAAGAGCGGAAGGCCCAGCGTGGCGGCGATCTGTTCGGGATCGGGACGGTCGTGGCGGTTCAGCACGATCTCGCGGGCCAAGTTGATGCCGGTTCCGTACAGGGCATGTTTACAGGCCGATTTGTCGAACGTCAATACGGAGGAGACGAATCCGCACGAAGAGTAGGGAACGTGCATCATGTCTAAATAACCTTGCAGCCGTCCGTCTTCGCCCGGAGTGCCGTGAATCAGAATCAAGGCATAATCCGGCCGGATTTTTACTCCTTTTACGGTTAGTGTGAAGTCGTTGCGGTCCAGTTCCGACACGTTTCCTTCGTCGTCCGTATAGCGCCAATGTCCGTCGTGCAGGACGATTTTATATACATTGTATTTCGAGGGGTCGAGGCTTTTTTCGACCAGTTCGGCTCCTTCCAGTGCGATTTTCCATTCGGAGGACTCTCCACCGGTAATCAGTGCGATGTTTTTCATAGCTCAATCAATCAAAATGTGCGGACGTATCTGCCGCAAAACGCTTTTCGGTCATCGGGCACTCCCGTTCGTCCCGTTTTCGCTGCAAAGGTAGAATCAAATCGTAGAGATTGGTCACGATCCGCCCGATTTGCATTCGATTTTTTCGGAGTGTGGGTTGTCCCCCGATATTTTTATTCTTGGCCAACCGAAGCTCGAACCAATTACAGGGCAGAGAAGTGTGTGTGGTTCCCCGTTCGGCAGGTATTAAATTTTAGGGGTTGTACAGATCGAGATTCCGGAAGGCAAAGATTTCTTGTAACAGGACAATATACTCTTCGGCTTCGGGATGAGAACCGACAATCTGTTTTACGTGCAGGAAGTCGTTCATCGCCTTGTCATACGCTCCGCTGCGGAAATAGAGGCGTCCCCGTTTCATCAACAGTTCGGTATGTTGCGGTTGTGATTCGAGGTCGCGGGTCAGTGCCTCGATCCGTTCGGTCGTGTTATTCATGGTATCCATACAGGTGGTGTTCGCGAATGAAGGTTCCGATGCCTTCGGGCAGTTCGTTTTCCGGAATTATGCCGTGTGCGATCGACGCGCGGAGGTCCGTAGCCGCTTGCGGCATCAGCGGAACGTTAGTGAGCAGGGTGAGCTTTTCGGCCCACGCAAGTTGAGGAATGGGGTACCCCTCACGCGGATAGACCCAAACCGGATATTCGTTTATTATCTTTTCGAAACCGTACCATGCGGAAAATCCGGCGATGTTGTCGCTGCCGAGCAGCAGTCCGAATCGGGTCTGCGGAAACTGGACTTTCAGCGTTTCGAGCGTGTGCAGGGTGCGCGACGGTTTTTCGAGCTGAAATTCGATGTCCGAAGCGAGCATTCGGTCCGCATGTCGGGCGCTGCGGATGGCTATGCGAACCATCTCGATCCGCAACGTTTCTGGCGCCAGTTCGTCGTACCGTTTGAACGGATTCTGCGGCGATACGACAAACCACAAGGCATCTGCCCCGATCGCGTCGAGCGCTGCATCCGCTACGGTCAGATGTCCCCGATGGATCGGGTTGAATGAGCCTAAATAGAGCAAAACGGTTCGGGGCATGGTGTTATCCGATGAAAGATTCGGTAATACGTATGGCGTCGGCAATAGCGGTTTCCAGAGAGTCGTTTATGACGATTTTGTCGAACAGGGGGGCGTATGTGATCTCCTCTTCGGCTTTGGCGACCCTTTTGGCGATGGTTTCCGGAGTGTCGGTACCCCGTTTTTCGAGTCTCCGGCGCAACTCCTCCACCGACGGCGGCATGATGAAGATCGAAAGTGCATCGTCGCCGAATATCTTTTTCAGGTTGACACCCCCTTTGACATCGACATCGAAGACAATCACATGCCCTTTGTCCCAGATGCGTTTCAGTTCGGAGCGGAGCGTACCGTAGCAGGTGCCGGCATAGACCTCTTCCCATTCGACGAACTCACCGGCAGCCACTTTGTTTTTAAACTCCTCGTTGGTGAGAAAATAGTACTCTTTTCCGTTGACCTCACTGCCTCTCGGAGCGCGGCTGGTGGCTGAAATCGAAAACTCGAGCTGCGGAAAACGTTTCAGCAGGTGTCCGATCAGAGTCGACTTTCCGGATCCCGAGGGGGCGGAGAAAATAATGATCTTTCCGTTTTTCATGATGCTTCGGTAGTAACAGTTTTTTCGATGAGCCGATACTATAAAATGTTGAGCACTTGTTCCTTGATCTTTTCGAGCTCGTCCTTCATCTCGACGACCTTTTTCTGGATGGTCGCCTCGTTGGCCTTCGATCCCAGTGTGTTGATCTCGCGTCCGAGCTCCTGCGCGATGAAGCCGAGCTTGCGTCCGACTCCCTCTTCGGTGTGGGCGACTTCCCGGAAGTAGCGGCAGTGGTTCTGAAGCCTGATCTTCTCTTCGGTGATGTCGAGCTTCTCGATGTAGTAGATCATCTCCTGCTCCAGACGGTTCGTGTCGTAGGGAATACCGAGCGACTCGATATTTTCGCGGATACGGGTTTTGATAGTTTCGGTACGCGCCTTCTCGAAAGGTATGATCTCCTCCTTGAGCTGTTCGATCTTCGAAATTCGGTGCAGCAGGTCGGCGATCAGCGTGGCTCCCTCCTGCAGTCGGAATGCATCGATGCGGTCGAGTGCCTGATCGAGGCTGTTCATGATGGCGTCGGTCTCTTCGTCCGAGAGGTCCTGTGTGTCGTTCTGGATCACATCCGGCAGCCGGAGGATGGAAGAGATCGCAGCGGCATTTATCTCCGAAGTGTTCCATGCGATGCCGTTGTTCTCGGCGATGCGGCGGAGTTGGGCGTAGTATGCGTCGAAAGCTGCAGGGTCGATGTTGACCGGAGTGGAGGGGCCCACATTTTCGTAGCTGATGAAGGCATCGACCTTACCCCTGAGCAACCGTTTCCCGATTCGGTTTCGGATATCGTATTCGAGAGCCCGGTATATGGCCGGCAGTTTGACCGAGAGGTCGAGCTGCTTGCTGTTGAGCGAGCGGATTTCGACGGTTATTTTTTTGTGTTCGAGCAAGGTTTCTCCTTTGCCGAACCCTGTCATGGATTTGATCATGTATAAGTCTGTTAGAAGTGTTCCACAAAAATAGGTTAAAAAGCCGTCGCAAAAAAATAAAAAGTGCACACCGCAGGCAAAAGGGTGAGAAAAACTTTCGGATTTTAGAAATAATTTAATAACTTTGGAGCGTTCTTGTTGTCGCGGTGGCATTCAAGAGCGATCTTCAAAAGGTAAAATTGATTTTAAATATTGATTACTTACAGCTATGAAAAAACACAATTTTAACGCAGGTCCTTCCATTTTACCCCGAGTAGCCATTGAAAATGCGGCCAAAGCCGTTCTCGATTTTGAAGGCAGCGGTCTGTCGCTGTTGGAAATCTCTCACCGTTCGAAAGATTTCGAGGCAGTGAACGACGAAGCGGAGTCCCTGTTCCGCGAGTTACTGAATGTCCCCGACAATTATAAGATTCTGTTCTTGGGTGGTGGTGCCAGCACGCAGTTCTTCCACATTCCCTACAATCTGCTCGAAAAGAAAGCCGGTTACATCAATACGGGTGTGTGGTCGAAAAAAGCGATCAAGGAGGCCAAACTCTTCGGCGAAGTAGAGGTTATCGCCTCTTCCGAGGATAAGAACTTTACTTATATCCCTAAGGACTATAAGATCCCGACCGATATCGATTATCTGCACATCACAACCAACAATACGATCTACGGTACCGAGTACCAGACCGATATCGATTCTCCGGTGCCTTTGGTTGCCGATATGAGCTCCGATATTCTGAGCCGTCCGGTGGATGTTTCGAAATATGGCTTGATCTATGGTGGTGCCCAGAAAAATATCGGACCTGCCGGTGTGACGTTCGTTATCGTTCGTGAAGACATCCTCGGCAAGGTTTCTCGTCCGCTGCCTTCGATGGTCGACTACCGCAACCACATTGCCAGCAAGTCGATGTTCAATACGCCTCCGGTATTTGCCATCTACGTGGTCAAAGAGACGCTGAAATGGTTGAAGTCGATCGGTGGTGTAGCTGAAATCCAACGCCGGAATCAGGCTAAGGCCGAGCTGCTGTACAACGAAATCGACCGCAACTCGCTGTTCGTAGGTACTGCTGTTAAAGAGGACCGTTCGAAGATGAACGTATGTTTCGTGATGCAGGAAAAATATGCCGATCTGGCTCCCGAATTCCTCGAATTTGCCAAGAACAAAGGTATGGTCGGTGTTAAGGGTCACCGTCTGGTGGGCGGCTTCCGGGCTTCGATCTACAATGCACTGCCTATCGAAAGCGTACAGGCTTTGGTTGACTGCATGCAGGAGTTCGAAAAGTTGCACGCTAAGTAGTCAGACTCCTTCCGATGGGATTGATCCGAACGATATGGCCGTCGCCGTTTGAAGTAGGCAAGGCGGTCTATTTTGAAACTTTAGAAAATGCTTTGTTTATGAAAATATTGGTAGCAACCGAAAAACCGTTTGCCAAGGCAGCGGTGGACGGAATTCGAAAAATCGTTGAGGATGCAGGGTATGAATTGGCCCTGTTGGAAAAATATACGGACAAGGCCGATCTGTTGGCCGCAGTGAAGGACGCCGACGGATTGATTATCCGTAGCGATAAGGTGACTGCCGAAGTGGTTGATGCAGCCGAGAAACTGAAAATCGTGGTACGTGCCGGTGCCGGATACGACAATGTCGATTTGGCGGCTTGTACGGCAAAGGGCATCGTCGTGATGAACACTCCGGGCCAGAACTCCAATGCAGTGGCCGAATTGGTAGTATGTATGATGATCTACATGTCGCGGAATCAGTTTACGCCCGAGGCAGGTAAGGAGATCAGCGGCAAACGGCTCGGTATTCAGGCTTACGGAAACGTGGGACGTATCGTTGCCCGCTACGGAAAAGGTCTGGGCATGAAGGTTGCCGCATACGATCCGTTCGTGGCTCCGGCCGTTTTCGAAGCTGACGGTGTGGAGATGGTCGACTCGCTCGACAAACTGTACGAAACCTCAGATTTCGTGTCGTTGCACATTCCCGCAACCGATCAGACCCGCAAGTCGATCGGTTATGACCTGTTGACCAAGATGCCTAAAGGTGCGGTTTTGGTGAACACGGCCCGTAAGGAGGTGATCGACGAAGAGGGCTTGATCAAGGCTTTGGAAGAGCGGCCCGATCTGAAATACATTACCGACATCGCAGCAGATTCTCAGGCGCTGATGAACGAGAAGTTTGGCAAACGCGTGTTCGCAACCCCGAAAAAGATGGGTGCCCAGACGGCGGAGGCCAACATCAATGCCGGTTTGGCAGCGGCCAATCAGATCGTGGACTTCTTTAAGACCGGAAACCGTAAATTCCAAGTCAACAAGTAGTATTTAATCTGAGAAGATAAAAGCCTAAGCCTCCGTATTCCGAGATGTCTACGGGGGCTTAATTTTAATTAAGAAGAGAAGGAGAAAAGAGTCATGGTAAGGATAAAACCATTTAAAGGAATACGTCCTCCGAAAGCCTATGCGGCGGAGGTGGCATCGCGTCCGTACGATGTGTTGAGTTCGGAGGAGGCCAAACGGGAAGCGACCGAAAAGTCACTGTTGCATATCATCAAGCCCGAGATCGATTTCGATCCAATTGCCGACGAGCACTCCGAGGAGGTCTATCGCAAGGCGGTGGAGAACTTCAAGCTCTGGAGAGAGAAGGGTTGGTTGGTGCAGGACGATACGGAGAAGTATTACGTCTATGCCCAGACGATGGAGGGACGGACCCAGTATGGTCTGGTTGCTGCGTGTCATTTCGATGACTATTTGACCGGAAAGATCAAGAAACACGAGTTGACCCGTCCCGATAAGGAGGAGGACCGTATGATCCACGTCCGCAATCAGCAGGCCAACATCGAGCCGGTTTTCTTTTCCTATCCGGCAGTCGAGGAGATGGACCGTATCGTGCGGGACATCGTGGAAAATCAGGAAGCTGAGTACGATTTTACGGCGGCAGACGGATTTCGTCATCAGTTTTGGGTGATCAACGACAAGGCGGTCATCGATCGGATTACGCAGATTTTTGCCGAGGTTCCGGCGTTGTATGTGGCCGACGGACACCACCGGACGGCTGCTGCGGCTCGTGTCGGACAGGAGATGATGCAGAAGAATCCGGCCCATACGGGCAACGAGGAGTATTGCTTCTTCCTTGCGGTAATCTTCCCGGACAGCCAGCTGAAGATTATCGATTACAATCGTGTAGTGCGTGATCTGAACGGATTGACGCCGGAGGCACTGCTCAAGGCTTTGGAGAAGAACTTCGAGGTGGAGGACAAGGGAACGGAGATATACCGTCCGGCGGCACTGCACAACTTCTCCATGTATCTTGGTGGGCATTGGTATAGCCTGACGGCACGCAAAGGGACCTACGACGACAACGACCCGATCGGGGTGCTCGATGTGACGATCCTTTCGAATCTGGTGCTGGACGAACTGCTCGGCATCAAGGACCTTCGGACCGACAAGCGGATCGATTTTGTGGGCGGAATACGTGGACTCGGCGAGCTGAAAAACCGGGTCGACAGTGGGGAGATGCAGGTGGCATTTGCTCTGTATCCGGTTTCGATGAAGCAGCTGATCGACATAGCCGACACGGGCAACATCATGCCGCCGAAGACGACATGGTTCGAACCCAAGTTACGGTCCGGTTTGGTGATCCATTCGTTGAAATAGAGGGACAATTTATCGATAAAACGGAGCGCTCGAAGCGCTCCGTTTTGTTTTTGTACCGTATTGTAAATAAGCCAAGAAAAGGAAAAAAAGAGAGATTAGATGTCGTAATTCCAGCCGAAAAATCGTATGACGTTCGGAAAGTCGTTTTTACATTTGACTGACAAAAAAAGTGATTTATGGCAAAAATCAGAGGAATCGTAACGATCGAACAGGAGCGGTGCAAGGGTTGCGGCTTGTGTGTCGAGGCGTGTCCGAGCGGGGTGCTCGAGTTGGCTCTCGAGGTGAACGGCAAGGGGTACCATTATGCAAAAATGGCGAATCCCGATGCGTGCACGGGCTGTACGTCGTGTGCGCTGATGTGTCCGGACTGCTGTATTACGGTGTATCGCCAGAAAGATTCGAACGATTAAAAAAGAGGTAAACGATGGAAGAGATCAGATTGATGAAGGGCAACGAAGTGATTGCCGAAGCGGCGGTTCGTTGCGGATGCGACGGATATTTCGGATATCCGATCACACCTCAATCGGAGATATTGGAGACATTATCGGCAATGCGGCCGTGGGAGACAACAGGAATGGTCGTTGTGCAGGCCGAAAGCGAAGTAGCAGCCATCAATATGGCATACGGAGGCGCCTCATGCGGTAAACGGGTCATGGTGTCGTCGTCGAGTCCGGGAATCAGCCTGATGTGTGAAGGGTTGAGCTATCTGGCCGGTGCCGAATTGCCTTGCCTTGTGGTGAATGTTTCGCGGGGAGGCCCGGGGTTGGGAACGATACAACCTTCGCAGGCAGACTACTTTCAAGCAGTCAAGGGTGGCGGACATGGAGATTACCATCTGATTGTTTTGGCTCCGAATTCGGTGCAGGAGATGTACGATTTTGTCTCTTTGGGATTCGATCTGGCATTCCGCTACCGGAATCCGGTGATGATTCTCTCCGACGGAGTGATCGGACAGATGATGGAGAAAGTTGTGTTGTCGGCCCCGAAACCTCGCTGGAGCGACGAGCAGATTGCCGAGATGTGGGGCTCGTGGGCCGTGACGGGAAAACCGGCCTCGCGGACACGGAACATCGTCACCTCGGTCGAGCTCGACCCGTTGCGTCAGGAGCGGTTCAACCACAAGTTGACGGATAAGTATCGGACGATTTGCGAACGGGAGGCGCGTTGTGAGATGGTTGCCTGTGAGGATGCCGACTATGTGATCGTCGCCTATGGATCGTCGGCCCGGATTTCGCAGAAGGTGGTCGAATTGGCCGCCGAGGATGGGTTGAAAGTGGGACTGTTGCGTCCTATTACGCTCTATCCGTTTCCTGAGCGGGAGATCGAACAGTTGTCGCGTCGGGTGAAGGGTTTCCTGTCGGTCGAGATGAGCATGGGCCAGATGATCGAAGATGTAAAGCTCGCATCGCGGTGTCGGGTTCCGGTCTATCATTTCGGTCGGACGGGCGGTGTGATCCACACGCCCACGGAGGTATATGAAGCATTGAAGTCTAATTTTTTACAGAAATAGAGAGATATGGCAGCGAGAGAAGTGGCTCGGACTCCTAAAAACAAGGTCTATTCGGAACCCCGGTTGTTGACCGATGCGGTCATGCATTTCTGTCCGGGATGCAGCCACGGGACGATACATAAATTGATTGCCGAGGTGATCGACGAGATGGGAATGGAGCACGAGGCGATCGGCATCTCGCCTGTAGGGTGCGGGGTGTTGGCCTACGATTATATCGACATTGACTGGGTCGAAGCGGCTCACGGACGTGCGGCAGCGGTCGGAACGGCGATCAAGCGGTTGAATCCCTCCAAACTGGTTTTCACCTATCAGGGAGATGGTGACTTGGCCGCAATCGGAACCGGAGAGACGATACATGCCTGCAATCGGGGCGAAAACATAACGATCATCTATGTCAATAACGCCATCTACGGAATGACCGGAGGGCAGATGGCCCCGACAACACTGCTGGGACAGCGGACGGCGACGACGCCTCAGGGACGTGATGCCGCACAGCACGGATATCCGTTTAAGGTGGGGGATATGTTGGCTCAACTGGATGGAGTGTGCTACGTGACCCGCCAGAGCGTACATACGCCGGCCTCGGTACGTCGTGCCAAAAAGGCGCTTCGCAAGGCTTTCGAGAATTCGATGCAGCAGAAGGGTCTGTCGTTTGTTGAGTTTGTATCGACATGTAGTTCGGGATGGAAGATGACACCGGTCGAGGCGAACCGTTGGTTGGCCGAACATATGTTGCCGGTCTATCCGCTGGGCGACATAAAGGGTTAAGCATTAAAACGAGAAGCAAAAGATGAAAGAGGAGATAATCATAGCCGGATTCGGCGGACAAGGAGTCCTGTCGATGGGAAAGATTCTTGCCTATTCGGGGGTGATGCAGGGTCAGGAGGTGAGTTGGATGCCCTCTTACGGCCCCGAGATGCGGGGAGGAACGGCTAACGTCACGGTGATTCTGAGCGATGAGCGGATCAGTTCTCCGATCGTGCAGGATTACGATACGGCGATCGTGCTCAATCAGCAGAGTATGGATAAATTCGAGTCACGGGTCAAACATGGAGGAGTGTTGATTTACGATCCGAACGGAATCGTCCGGCTGCCCGAACGGAAGGATATTCGCGTGTATGAAATTTCGGCGACCGAAGAGGCAGCGCGTAGCGGTAATATTCGTGTGTTCAATACGATGGTTCTCGGGGGGTATCTGAAAGTTTGCCCGGTGGTTTCGTTTGAAAACGCCTGTCTCGGCTTGAAGAAGTCGCTGCCCGAACGGATGGCCTCATTGATTCCGGCCAATATTGCAGCTTTACAGCGGGGCATGGAGATCATTCGGCAGATTAATTGAAAAATTGAAAAAAAATCTTAAATTTGTCGGACAGTCATTAAAACGGATAGGGATATGATTAGAATCAATGTATTCATTCAGGTCGGTGCAGAACACCGTGCCGAAGTAGTGGAAACGGCCAAAGAGCTGGTCGCAAAATCGTTGAACGATGCCGGATGTGTTGCATACGATATTTTTGAAAGTGCAACGCGGCCGGATGTATTGATGATTTGCGAGACATGGAAGGATGCAGCGTCGCTTGCTGCGCACGAAAAAGCTCCTCATTTTGTCTCGTTGGTTCCCAAGATTCAGGCTGTTGCCCCAATGAAGATCGAGAAGTTCGATTTTTAGAATCTTCGCCCGAATCGGCATTTTACGAAATAATCGTTAACTTTGTACACAACCGAATTTTCGAGGGATGAGTACAAAGAGGGTTATTTCGTTTTTTATTTTCTGTGTTGTCGTATCGACGACCGTTTGGGGACAGTCACGCAGACGAAGTTCGTCCGTACCGCCGCAGTTGAACCTCGAGGCACTGCCGTGCCGACCGATGGATACCCTGCCCACGGAAGATCCCGAGACGCAAATCATCCTTTTCAGCAACAACACGTGGAGCTATTATCGGCCGACGCTGGTCGTTCGTGATTCGCTGCCGGTCTATACACGACACTGGGACACTACACAGGTGTTTGCCTACAAGAGTATTGCCTACGAGGATCTGCCACAGGTTACCGAGTTGAATCTGGTTCAGGAGTTGGCCGATTTCCATGCGCCGATCATCGGGGACATCTTCTCGAAATACGGACCCCGTGGACGGCGAAACCACAATGGGGTGGATATTCCACTGAAAATCGGGGAGCCAATCTATGCGACTTTCGACGGTAAGGTGCGTTATGCGAAGTATAATACCGGAGGTTTCGGTAATTTGGTCATCATACGCCACGAAAACGGATTGGAGACATGGCATGCACACCTTTCGCGAATTAACGTGGCGGTGAACGACTACGTGAAGAGCGGACAGGTGATCGGATTCGGCGGTTCGACCGGCCGGAGCCGGGGGCCCCACCTGCACTTCGAGATGCGCTATTGCGACCAGACGTTCGATCCCGAATTTATAATCGATTTTCAATCGGGGCAGCTTCGCTACCAGACGTTCGCATTGGAGAAGAAGTTTTTCAACATCCACTCTCGTGCATCCGAGATTCTCGAGGAGGACGATGACGACTTCATGATGCTTGCCGGACTGGACTCCACCGTGACCTCGAGCGATATATTGGAACATATTGCCGAAGCGCAGCAAAAGGAGGAGCAGAAGAGCAAGCAGACGACCCTTTCACAAGGTACGGCCGTGTATCACACCATCCGTCAGGGTGACATGCTGAGTAAGTTGGCGGTGAAGTATGGGGTGAGCGTGCGACAGATCTGCCGGTTGAACAACATCAATGAAAATACGATTCTGCGCCTCGGTCGGAAATTGCGGATCAAATAGAGAGGCTGTCGGAGGGAGAATAGCAGCCCCAAGACAGGTTTGGGGGCTGGGGCGGATAATGCTTGCACAAAAACAAGGAGCTTTCCGTATGCTTTATGACTTTTGCCACATAACCGGCTCCGACACAAACGCACAATATTATTATCGCCACACCACATAGTGTCGCTGAAAGGCTGTTAGCCGGTCAAAGGACACTATTTTTCGGAATCTTAGATTTAGGATTCAGCCGTTTGGGGCTATTTGGCATAGTTCCGCGCACCGAAGATGTAACTGCCGATGCGTACCGTCGTAGCCCCGCATTCGACGGCGATCGGATAGTCCGATGTCATGCCCATCGATAGCGTGTCGAAATCGGCATCGAAGAACTCCTCCCGCAACGTCTTGAACAGATCGTGCAACCCCGAGAATTCCTTTCGAATCAGGTCGGTGTCTTCGGTGTTGGTCGCTACTCCCATCAAACCCCGAAACCGTATAGCGTTTAACTCTTTATAACGCCCCGTTTTCAGGTATTCGATCAGCTCCTGTGCCTTCCATCCGTGTTTGGCCTCCTCTTGTGCAATGTGTACTTCGAACAGTACATCGATCGTCCGTTTGTTTTTGAGAGCCTCCTTTTGGATGGTGAGTAGCAGTTTCTCGGACTCGACCGAATGGATCATCTTTACAAACGGAGCGATGTATTTGACCTTGTTGGTCTGCAGTCCCCCGATCATGTGCCATTCGATGTCGTGGGGCAGCTGTTCGTATTTGGCGAGTAACTCCTGCGGCCGATTCTCCCCGAACACGCGCTGTCCGGCCCGATAGGCTTCCATGATCGTTTCGGGCGGATAGGTCTTCGATACGGCGATCAGCTGGACCTCTGCCGGAAGACTCTTCTTCAGTTCGGTGATTTTATCGGCGATAGACATCTCTTAAAATAATTACCGCCACGGATTTTTGTCCGCAGCGAGGATTTACTGTTTTTTGAGAAAATCGATTCGGGAGTTGTATCCGAGCTCTCGGTTCGAAATTATTTGATCAAACGGTTGGTCTGTGTATCGGGAAATACGACCCACGGTTTGAAGGTTTTAGCCTCTTCGAAGTCCATCATGGCGTACGAGATGATGATGATCACATCCCCCACGACGCACCGCCGCGCTGCGGGACCGTTCAGACAGACGGCGCCGCTGCCCCGTTCGCCTTTGATGATGTACGTTTCGATGCGTTCGCCGTTGTTGACGTTGACGATCTGTACCTTTTCTCCTGCGATCAGATTGGCTGCATCGAGCAGATCTTCATCGATCGTGATACTTCCTACGTAACTGAGGTTGGCCTGTGTGATGGTCACACGGTGTATCTTGGATTTGAGTACCTCTATCTGCATGTTGTTTTCAGGTTGTTCCGGCAGCGACCCGACGGATCGCCACCGCGATTGTCGACGGCAAAATTAGTAATTATATTTAAAACCCCAATTTATTTTTCCGTCCGATATCTGTTTTCTGTTTTGTCGTTTTCGCGGCGTGCTACATGGCGATGTTGTCGATCAGCCGAACTGCTCCGGCATGAACGACGATACAACCCCGTACGTTTTCGGCCTCACTCCAGTCGGAAATATCCTGCAGGGTGTCGGCATTTACGATCGAAAAGTACTCGACGTGCAGCAGCGGATTGGCGTTGATCCGTTCGATGACCCGGCGTTTGGTCTCTTCGACCGGTAAGGCTCTGTGGAGCTCGGCCGCTTCGCGGAGGCTCTGGTAGATCAGAGGGGCCGCTTTCCGATGTTCGGGCGTGAGCAACAGGTTGCGAGAACTCATGGCCAGACCGTCCGACTCACGGACGATGGGGCAGGCTACGATTCGGATCGGATAGTTGAGCTGGCGGACCATTTCGCGGATGATGGCGATCTGTTGGAAGTCCTTCTCTCCGAAGTAGGCGGTGTCGCAGCCGACAATGTCGAACAGGCGGCTGACGACTTGAGCCACACCGTTGAAGTGTCCCGGACGGCTCGGACCCTCCATGACTTTATCGAGCTGTCCGAAATCGAATACGCGCGTGTCCTTTTCGGGGTATATCTCTTCGACCGAAGGCATGAAAGCGAAGTCGGCGCCGGCTTTTTCGAGCAGAGCGATGTCGGCTTCGGCAGTACGTGGATAGTTCTTCAGGTCGTTCGGATCGTTGAACTGGGTCGGGTTGACAAAAACGCTGACTACGACTGTGTCGCACTCTTTTCGGCAGCGGTCGACCAAGGATAGATGTCCCTCATGCAGGGCTCCCATCGTGGGAACGAAACCGCATGTTCCTTTGCGTTGTTTCAAGGCTTCAGAAAGCTTTGAACTCTCGGTAAAAACTTTCATCGGGTTTATCTTTTTTCAATAGTCTCAAACCTTATTTTGGCATTACAAAGGTAGAAATTAGATCAGAATATGCTAATTTTTTTTCGAAAAAAGGGATAACTTTGTCGTGGAATAGCGAAGAATCCTATGAAAAATATTGTAAAATTATCGATACTTATGGTAGCATGTATTGCGGGTTTCGGCTCCTGCCGGAGAGACCGAGAGGTGAAGGATGAGTTTCAATGGGTCGTGGATCGTTTTGATGACATCCGCGTGTTGAAGTATCAGGTTCCGGAGTTCGATTCGCTTTCGCTGAACGACAAGCTGTTGGTCTATTATCTGGGTCAGGCGGCGCTTTGCGGACGCGACATCCTGTTCGATCAGAACGGGAAGTACAACCTGCGGATCCGGCGTACGCTCGAGGCTATCTATCAGGGATACACCGGAGACCGCGAGGATGAACGTTTCAAACAGTTCGAGAAATATCTGAAGAAGGTGTGGTTTGCCAACGGAATCCATCACCACTATTCGACCGATAAGTTTCGTCCGGAGTTTCAGGAGGCCTATTTCGACCTGCTGGTGCGTGAGACACCGAAAGAGTTTTTCCCAACCGAGTTCGGCGATGTCGATCAGGTGATCCGGACCATCAAACCGATCATGTTCGATCCCGATACGATGGCCAAACGGGTCAATCTGGCGGCCGGGGAGGATCTGATCGTGACTTCGGCCAACAACTATTACGAAGGGGTGACCCAAAAGGAGGTTGAGGAGTATTATGCGGCTCGGATCGACACCACCGATCCGAAGCCTGTCTCTTATGGTCTGAACAGCAAGATGGTGAAAGATGCGTCGGGGCGGATTACAGAGCGGGTTTGGCGTGTCGGCGGCATGTACTCTGCAGCGATCGAGAAGATTGTCGAGTGGCTCGAAAAGGCCTCCGAAGTAGCCGAAGGACAACAGAAAAAGACCATAGATGAGCTGATCGCGTACTATAAAAGCGGTCGGTTGCGGGACTTCGACCGGTACAACGTATTGTGGTTGGAGGATACGGCTTCACGGGTCGATTTCGTGAACGGATTCATTGAGAGTTACGGCGATGCGTTGGGGTATCGCGGAGCTTGGGAAGGATTGGTCAATTTCCGGGATGAGGCGGCCACGCATCGGACCGAAACGATCAGCAATATGGCACAGTGGTTCGAAGATCACTCGCCGATCGATCCTCAGTTTCGTAAAAAAGAGGTAAAAGGTGTCTCGGCCAAAGTGATTACGGCAGCTATGCTGGGTGGGGATTGTTATCCGGCGACGCCGATCGGAATCAACCTGCCGAACTCCGACTGGATTCGTCGCGACCACGGTTCCAAGTCGGTGACGATCGGAAACATTACCTATGCTTATGAAGAGGCGGCGAAAGGGAGCGGTTTTGCGGAGGAGTTCATGTACGACGAGGAGACGATCGATCGGTACAAACGCTATGGATCGTTGGCCGATAACCTGCACACCGATCTGCACGAGTGCTTGGGACACGGATCGGGCTGTTTGGCCGAAGGCGTGCGGGGCGATGAACTGAAGAACTATTCATCGACTCTGGAGGAGGCGCGGGCCGATCTCTTTGCACTCTACTATCTGGCCGATCCGAAGATGGTCGAGCTGGGGTTGATTCCGACGCTCGACGTGGCGAAAGCGGCCTATGCACAATATATGTTGAACGGTCTGATGACCCAGCTGGCCCGTATCGAGTTGGGTAAAAACGTGGAGGAGGCCCACATGCGTAACCGGAAGTTGATCGCCGAGTGGTGCTATGAAAAGGGTCGGGAGCAGAATGTGGTTGAGAAGGTTCGCCGCGACGGAAAAACCTATGTGGTGGTTCATGATTACGATAAGCTCAGGGGACTTTTCGGCGAGTTGCTGCGTGAGATTCAACGGATCAAGAGTACGGGTGATTTCGAGGCGGGGCGTGATCTGGTCGAGACCTATGCGGTCCGGATCGATCCCGAACTGCATCGAGAGGTGCGTGAACGGTATGCAAAATTGGATCTGCCGTTGTTCAGCGGATTTGTGAATCCGATCTATCACCCGGTGATGGAGAATGGACAGATCGTCGATGTGACGGTTGAATACACCGATGATTACGTGGGGCAGATGTTGGAATATTCTAAGGAGTATTCCTATCTTCCGTCGGTGAATTGATCGGCTGAGGCAGATCGACTCGAAAAGATTTTTTGTTGATTCAACGTGGCGTGTAGCTTCTGGAATAGCAGGGAATAGATAGGGGAAGGATGAGAGGATGAGAGAGGAAAGCGCAGGTATGTTTTCTTCTTGTGTGGAAAAAAAAGAGAGCGAGTGAGTCAGTGCGAATTCGGGAAGAGTCGGTCAGCGGTTTTCTGAAGGAAGAAATTACGCGATGAGATAGATAGCAAAACAAAGCAAGCGGGGAGGTCCGAAACTTCGGACCTCCCCGCTTGCTTTGTGTCTATTCGGAACTACTGCTCGATCGGTTCATTGAGCCGAACTACGATCGGTTCGAATCCGAGTGAACGTACATTCTCGAGCTGAGAAGCAGCATCCCCTACGACGACCACGGTCATGCGGTTGAAGTCCATATATTTTTCGATGATCTGTTTTGCTTCCTCCAGCGTGATCGACTTGAGGGTCTGTTCACGTTGTTTGACGTAATCGTCCGGCAGACCAAACAGTGCGATCGTTCGCAGCATGTTCAGTTGTGCATTGGGGGTCTCAAAGGCTCCGCACATGGTCCGCAGCATCGACTCTTTCGATTTGTCGAGCCACTCTTGCGAGTACTCTTCGCCGTAGTTCTCCAAAATGTTGCGGAACAGGTCGAGCGACTCTTTGGTCACGGTAGCCTGAACGCTCGACCACGCTTGGAATGTATTGATCCGGTTGTTCTGGCTGAATCCGGAGTAGGCTCCGTAGGTGTAGCCGTGTTGCAGCCGGAGGATCTCGAAGAGCAGACTTCCGGACGATTCACCTAACTTGTCGTTGACGATCGTTGCCCGATAGGCATCCGGATCGGCAGCAGACATCGCTTTCGAACCGATGATGATGAACGATTGCCGTGCTCCCGGGTAGTCGGCAAAGTAGATCTGCGGTCCCCGATCTTCAGCGGAAGCGGAAACGTTTTCGGTCGTAGAGGCAGATGGTGCGGTGCCGGCAGCTTCGGTCGATTGATCCGAAGTTTTCCAGTGTTTGGTCAGATTGGCAAGTGCATGTACCGTCTGCTTCTTGTCCATGCCGCCCACAAAACTCATCCGAGCCTGTTGCGGTTTGATGTTTTGGGCATAGAACTGTTTCAGATCGTCGAGCGTGATGGCCGAAATGCTCTCTTCGGTTCCGAGGGCGTTGTTGGCAAGCAGGGAGTCGCTTCCCGTGTAGAGGGCCTTGTAGAAGAGGTCCGAAGCGATCGCCTGCGGTTCCGTAGCCCGTTGGCGGATGTTGTCCAAGGCCCGTTCCCGAACCACTTCGAACGATTTCTCATCCCAACGCGGCTCGAGCAACATCTCTTCTACGAGCGAAATGACCTGCGGAAAATTTCGCTTCAGACAGTTGCCGCTCAGGGTCATCGACTCACGACCCGATCCGAAACGAATCTGCGCTCCCAATTGTCCGATGGCCTCTTCGAGCTCTTCGGGAGTCCGTTTGGCGGTTCCTTCGTTAAGCATCTGTGCGGTCAGGTAAGCGGTTCCGATCTTGTCGGGCGAGTCATGCAGCATACCCTGATTCAGCTCGATGGCAAACGAAACGAGCGGAAGTTCGTCGTATTCGATGCCGCGCAACGTCATGTCGTTGCTCAACTGCTCGGTCCAGATGGCAGGTGTCTTTACCTCCGGAGTGTTGGGCAACAGTCCCGGTTCGATGCTGCGGTCGAAGGCCGACGGTGTCTTTTCGTAGGGGTCATCGACCACTTTACCCGATTCGGAGTTCAGCTCCTGCTCCTCGATGCTCTCCTGATCCGAGAAGACCTGTGTGGCGCCGCTCAAAGCGAGCTCCTGTCCGTTTTGCGGGAAGATGCTGATCGATAACAGGTTCTTACCTTTGATATATTTTTCGTAAACGCGCATGACATCTTCGGGCGTTACGGCACGGTATCGTTCGAGGTCTTTCAGCGTCCGGTCGGGCGTTCCTCCGAAGACGTTGTCCCGTGCCATCGAGAGCGCTTTCCCGTTGGTCGACGTGAGCCGATTGTAGGTCCGCGTCTCTTCCTGTACCTTGTATCGTTCGAGATCTTTCGGGTCGATACCGTTTTTTTCGAAGTGGGCAAGTGCCTCGTCATAGGCAGCGCGGACCTCGTCTAACTTGACGTTCGGGAAGGTTTTGGTATCGAAGACGATCATACCGGCCCGTTCGAGCTGGTAGTGGAACATTTCGACCTCGGGGGCTAACTTGCGCTCTTCGACAATCACTTTATACAGCGGGGACTTCTTGTCTCCGGCGAGCAGATTGGTCAGAAAGTCGAGGGCATACCCGTCTTCGTTATAGGTCTCTACGCCCGGATAGGCGAGCAGCAGCATCGGGGCGTTGCAGAACACGTCTTCATAGGAGATGTTGCGGCTCGAGTCGAGCGTGACGTTCTCAACGACGGGTTGTTCGGGTTTCGGACGGGCAGCGATCTCTCCGAAATATTTTTCGATAAAGGCTTTTGCCTGAGCTTTGTCGAAATCGCCGGCCAGAACCAACGTGGCGTTCGACGGCGAGTAGAATTTGTTGTAGAACTCTTTCACATCGTCGACGGTTGCACTTCTGAGGTCGGGGATTTCACCGATTACGGTCCAGCTGTATGGATGTCCGGCCGGGAACAGGTTCTTAAAGACCAGATCGAAAGCCAGTCCGTAGGGTGCATTCTCCATCTGCCGTTTTTCGTTCGACACGACGTCGATCTCCCGTTTCAACCCCCCTTCAGTGACCGTGTTGATAAAGAATCCCATACGATCCGACTCCATCCACAGCACCTTTTCGAGAGCATCTCTCGGAACGGTCTCATAATAGACGGTACCATCGTTGCTGGTCCCTCCGTTAAAGGTTCCGCCTAATGCGTCGATTTTCTGGAAAAAAGCGTTGCGCGGAAGGTTTTCCGAACGCTGGAACAGCATGTGTTCGAAGAAGTGTGCGAATCCGGTCTTTCCCGGTTTTTCGCGGCTGCTACCGACGTGGTATTGTATGGCGACCGATACGATCGGGGCCGAGGTGTCCTGATGGAGTACCACTTCGAGGCCGTTCGGAAGCGAATATTTTTCAAAGTCGAGCGCAACTTCGTCTTTGGGCAAACTGGAGCAACTGTTCATAATCAACAAAGAGTAAGTGCCTAATAAGGTTATATAAGACTTTTTCATGGTGATATATTGTTTTTTACATTTTACGTAACGTACAAAAGTAGCACATAATTACCCGATTGATATGAAAATTGAATTTTTTTTGATATCCGGCCGGTTTTTTATTCAACGGGTTGCCTTACTCGGTTGTGTGGATGATCGAAAGTCGGCATATCGGGGCTAAATGCTGTGTGGCGTATAAAAAAATGCTCGGACAAAATAGATTATTCTTTTTTTTATTATATTTGTGAGGTAGCTTACGCCCAAGTGTGTAATAATATTCAAAGGATAGAAAATGAGCAGTATAAAGGACATCGCAAATTCTTATGCTGAGGAATATTGTAGTGACGCAATCTACCCCTCCCACCTGTTTAAAGCCATACTCCATAAGAGCGTAGGTTTGGTCCATTTCCTCGAGACCGACCTCGATAAGGATTACTATTATCTTCAGGAGTGGGCCGATATTCAGATGCAGCTCTCTCCGCGCGCACCGAGACCGCAAAAGGATCTCGACTATTCGGAAGAGTCCAAAACGGTTATGGAGGAGGCCGAAGCGTATCGGGAAAAGTTCGGGTTGGCCGAATGCGAGCCGGTTTGTGTCTTGGCATCGTTGGTGACTCCCGGCGTAGGGTTTACGTTTGATCAACTGAAGACCCTTCCCCTCACGGTGAGTGAAATAGAGGCGAAAATAGGAACTTCGGTCTCCGGAACGAAAGGGAAAAACGGTGCCGAGGGCAAAACCAATCTTGCGGTGGGAACCGGCAGCGGATCTGTCGAAAAGTACTGCGTTGATCTCGTCGCAGAGACCCGGGCCGGGAAGTACGCTCCGGTCATCGGTTTTGAAAACGAAATTTCGGTCATTTTCGAGATTCTGGGCCGTAAGACCAAGTCCAATCTGTTGATAACCGGAGAGTCCGGCGTGGGGAAAACCGCCTTGATCCATGCGTTTGTCAAGCAGCTGAGCGAAGGCCATGTGCCGTCGTTTCTGAGCGATGCGGCTGCTTATGAGCTCGATCTGGCGAGTATCGGTGTCGATGCGTCGTACAAAGGCGAGTTGGAAGACCGCTTTAAAAACTTGCTGCGAGAAATCAAGGAGCGTCCCAATACGATTCTGGTCATCGAGTCGATCGATAAACTTTTCGATAAACAGAGCAGTCTGTACGGAGCTTCATCGATGCTGAAACAGGAGCTGAACAAAGGTAATCTGCTGTTGCTCTGTACGGCCTCGATCGACGGGTATACCAAAAACATCGAAACCGACAAGGAGTTTGTCAACAAGCTCGAAAAAATTACCCTCGAAGAGCCGAATGCCGACCTCTGTCTGCGTATTTTAAAAGGTGCCGTGGGAACCTATTCCGAGTATCATCGATTGGCTGTCGGTGAACCGGTGCTGGTCGATGCGATCCGTCTGGCCAAACGCTATCTGACGGAGAAGGCGTTGCCGGATTCGGCATTCGATCTGATCGACCGTACGATGGCTCTGGTCAAGACGATGAACGATATGTCGGCAGCGGATGTAGCTGCGCTTCAGACGGAGTTGGCCCATCTGACCGATCAGATGGAGACCAAGGAGAGTGCTCAGATCATGACCGAGTTGGAGTGGCTCTACTATAAGATGACCAACCAGATCAGCTGTATCCTGTTGGCTCAGCTGGATGCAGAGGTCGATTTCAATAAATTGGCGACGGCACAGGAGCGGGTGGACTATCTGAAACAGACACTTGACCGGCTTGCTCAGTTGTGCGAACCGAAATGTACGGAACTCGACAGCTCCGATCTGTTTGCCGTAGTGGCCAAGCAGACCGGTATTCCGTTGGGTAAGGTGCAATCGAAAGAGAGGGATCGGCTGATCAACGCGGAGGCCACTCTGAAAAAAAGGGTGGTCGGTCAAGATCATGCGGTCAAGATTGTGCTCGATGCGGTGTTCGAATCCCGTTCGGGCCTGAACAAGAAGGGACAGCCGATGGGATCGTTTTTCTTCCTCGGTCCGACCGGAACCGGAAAGACGGAGCTCTCGAAAGCGTTGGCCGCATTCCTGTTCGAGGACGAGTCGTCACTCATCCGTTTCGATATGTCGGAGTTCAAGGAGGAGCATTCGGTAGCCCTGCTCTACGGAGCGCCTCCGGGGTACGTCGGGTATGAGGAGGGGGGCCTTTTGGTCAACAAGATTCGCCAGAAACCCTATTCGGTCGTGCTGTTCGACGAGATCGAGAAGGCGCACAAGTCGGTATTCGATTTGTTCTTGCAGATTCTGGATGAGGGAAAGCTGCACGACCGGTTGGGCCGCGTGGGCGATTTCTCGAACGCCCTGATTCTGTTTACCTCCAATATCGGCAGCCAGTTTATCGTAGATTCGTTCAATAAGGGGGTGGTTCCGCAGAATAATGACCTGATGGATATTATGCAAAACTATTTCCGGCCCGAATTCTTGGGTCGTCTGACGGAGATCGTTCCCTTCTCGCCGATTACCGAAGAGACGGTTACCCGTATTTTCGAAATCCATCTGAAAGGCTTGCTCAAGCTGCTCGAGGAGCAGGGTATCGAGCTGGTTATGGCGCCGGAGGTTAAGCGTGACATTGCGATGATGGGCTTCAACCCGCAGTACGGGGCGCGTCCGGTTATCGGCATCATCCGCAAGGAGCTCCGCCATCCGCTGTCGAAGTTGATTATCTCCGGAAAGGTTAAGTCGGGCGACACGGTGGAGGTACGTATGAAAGAGGGTCGGCCAGAGTTCGTAACACGTTGAAAGAGAAAGACTGATTAAAAAGAATAATAACACTAAAAACAAGAAGATTATGGCAATGAAAGAGAATTTCATCTCGATGGCACCGGATGAAGAATCTAATGCGAAAGTCAGCCCGATAGACAATAACAAAACGTTGATGATCGATCAATATACATCGGATGTGGAACCGGGAAATCCCGAGTTTGTGGAAGATATCCAGACGATACAAGATGCCTTTGCACACTTCAAGCCGTCGGTTGAAGTGGACTTTGTGGACGAGGATGGCGGTTCGGTGAACGAGGTGCTGCATTTCAGTGAACTCCGTGACTTCGAGGCTCAGGGAGGTAAGGGCCGGCTTGTGGAGAACAGCCAGTTTCTTTCGGGTGTGAAGAAAAAGATCGATACGAGCAGCAAGATTCGCAAGAGTATCGAGCAGAACCGTAAGCTTCGGGATATTCTGAAGAACAGCACGGCTAAAGAGGAGCTGAAGGAGATGCTGCAGGCGATGTTGGAAGAGTTGGAAAGTAATAAATAAATGAAAAATAGATAGAGTTATGGCAGAGACTGAATTACAAAAAAGCAACATCGCTTCGCAAGGTGCAGCGGATGTGCAAGAGGGGAAACAGGCTCAACAACCGGCACAGGGAAAAGATATATCGCAACTGTTATCGGCATTCGGCGGATTCAATGCCATACGCGGGTTTATGCCCGATGCGGATAATCTGAATCCGGCCCGTAAGGCGGCAAAGGCCGTCTTCCTGTCGGACAAACGATTCAAGGACAAACGGGAGAATCTGATTAATGAGATCAAAGGGTGGCTCGAGATGTTGGACGAAGGCCACGAAAGTGCGACCGAATTTGTCGATTCGTGCAAGGCCAAAGAGGCGAAATATACGAAAGTACTCAGTCAGGGAATTACCGACGCGCTGTTTGCAACGGCCAATCTGGAACGCTCCTACCGTGCACTCGACAGCTTCTTTAAAACCGCGAATACGGATAAGGTGAAGAATCTGCGCGTGATCAATGTCTACAAAGACGATATTGCAGACAGCGATTCGGGTTTTGCACAGGAGGTCGATACGTTGTTGCGTAACGGATTCGATCGGCTGAGCCTGAAGGATTGCTACAGCTTGATGGTGGTTCCGGGTAATGTGTTCCAAGATAAACCGACCCTGTTGCAGTGGGCCAAGATCGCTTTCAAGTATAAGGTGATGTTGATTACGGATCATGCCGATGAGTATTCGTTCGACGATCTGTTTGCCAATACGGAGGGTTACCGCGACAGCGATATCGAACTTCAGAATGTGATTATGACGGCCAACTGGTTGGTCGGCCGCGATTCGGAAAAACTCTCCGAGGACGAAAAAGACAGTCCCGCTTTCTACATTCCCGGATCAGCTGCTTTGGCCGGAAAACTCTACGACGAGAGCGCCAACATGGCTCAGGGTGCGGGCGGAAAGAAATACGGAACGTTAGACGGCGTGAAGGGGGTGAAACTGGATCTGCTGAAATCGCAAATCGCTGCGTTGATGGACAATCAGGTGATTCCGATGGTCTATTCCGAAGGACGGGTTATGGCCTTCAACAACACGACCCTCTACAACGGCGACAATACGGCGATGAAGGAGTATCCGATCGTCCGGGTGTTCGACTGGGTCAAGAAGGTGCTGATGAACTATGTGCATGAGGTGGCTCTCGAGAACTGGGATCCCTACAACTCACCCAAGAACCTCAAAGCGAAGATTCAATCCTTCTTGAACGACTATAAGGGCTACGGCAATCTGTTCCAGAACTACGAGATCAAGGAGCCGACGCAGGATCCAGTAACCAAACGTATTACTTGTGATATCAGTCTGACTCCGTTCTATTCGGCCAAGAACTTTATTATCAAGGTTTCAGCCGATAAGAAGGATAAGGATGTGCAGATGGAGTAATCGCTTATAATATAGATAGTTAATAAACTCAAAAAAAACGTAGAATTATGGCAAAGACACCAGTGAAATTAGAAGTTGACGGCTATAAGGAGCGGGAAGTCATGATGGTTAAATATGAGTTCGATCAGGCGACTGACGTGGAAGGCCAGATGTCGGGTATTCCGCGGGGCGGCAAGATCAACATTCGGGTAAAAGCGCTTAACGACGGTACTCCTGATCTGCTGGCGTGGATGGTCGAGCGTAACCTGCCGAAAAACGGAGTGATTACCTTCCTCGAAACGAAGACCGGCAAAAACATGAAGACCATCAAGTTCACCAACGGCTATTGTGTCAACTTCGAGGAGCGATGGGAAGACAAGAAGGGCCATTTCGAAGAGATCGAAATCACCTGTCAGAAGATCGAATTCGAGTCGGTCGTTTATGAAAACGATTGGGCTTAGTGTGAAACGCAATGTCAAATTTTAACAGTTGAAAGCATTATGGCAGAGAATATAACGCCGGTACAGTTATCGGTAAAGGATTTCGAGACACGGGAAGTGATGATGATCGACTACGCCTTTTCGCAGGCTACCGATCGCGAAGGACAGATCTCGGGTATTCCGCGTGGCGGCCGCATCAACATCCGGGTCAAAGCGATGAATGACGGAAACAATCAGTTGTTGCAGTGGATGTTGTCGCCCAATGATCCCCGCGATATCAAGATTACGTTTTTCAATACGATCGACGGATCGACGATGAAGGAGTTGGAAGGCGTTGCATGCTACTGTGTGCACTATCTCGAGAAGTGGGAGGATGGCGAAGAGCACTTCGAGGAGCTGCAAATCGTATGTCAAGAGTTGAAAAACGGTCCGATCGACTTCCAGAATCCTTGGAAATAGGTTTTGGACCCTGCAATATAGGATTTTGTGTTTCCCCGACAGTCGAATTGCTCCGATTGTCGGGGAAACACACACTAATGAGTTTGAATTAAAACATCGTTATGTCTTTATCCGCACGTTTATACATTGGGGACAACGCCTCCGCCAACTATACGAAAGAGTATCAGGTGGCCCAATGCAAGGTCAAGATGTCGCGACACCACAACACCTTTCTGCCCGATGCCGATCCTCGGTGCGACGAGGTTGTCCTGTCGGTTATCGCTCCCGACAAGAACGATCTGGATCTCTACGAGTGGTATATCGATCAGACGGTTTTATCGGGCAAAATTGTGATCGATCTCTCCAACCAGTCGGCCAAGTACGATGTGACGGAGCGAACCTATACGTTTGAGGATGCGACCTGTTTCTCTATCGCGGAGATTTACGATATCGATGGGCCTCACCGTCATTTGTTGCGGTTGGGAATCATGATGAAGGAGCTGGAGATCGATGAGGTTGTTTTTCAATAGAGCGGTATCCGCAATTCTATGGGTTGAACAGATGTGAGTATGGGAAACGTTTCAAATTACAAGAAGGCTACGCTATTTTTCAGCGATATAACCGACACGGCGGTCACGGCAAAAAAAGAGCAGAGTTTCACGCTGCAACGCTTCGGTTACACGTGTGTCCGACAGCGAAACTCGATGGGCGAACCCTATGGCCCTACCTTGACACAACCGATGCAGTTTGTGATCAAATCGCTGCCGGATGGCTATCTGAAGGAGCTTTACCGGAGGTTAACCGAGAACAGCGCATCGGTGTTTTCGGTCGTATTCCATGCGACGTTCCGGCTCGACGAGAGCGGCGATAGCGTATTGAGCGATTACGACAGTGCCCTGATCGTGTCGGGTGCCGTGGTCGATGTGAGCGAAGACTACGATACGCTCGAGATCCGGGAAAAGGGCTTTCTGAAGCCCGAGCGGGCCACGACGGTCGATCTCATGATGACGACGGTCGATCTCTTGTTGCAGTCGATCGTGTATGTCGGCAACAACGGATACCAGAAAAAATTGTATATAAATTACTAAAGGGCGAACGAAAAGATGGCAACCTATAAGTTGACTTTAAAGAACCTCAATAATTCAGGGGAGAACAGCAGCGTTACGTTGACCTACGATGCCCAAGGGACGGCGGCCAAGATCAAGGTAGATGCGAAGGAGGTTACGTGCACCTTGAGTGAATTCAATTATTCGAAGGAGATCTATTGTCCGGGAAAGATTTGGTTCAGGCTCCAATTGGGATCGACCTTTGATCCTTCGGTGATTTACAAATTGTTCAGTTCGTGTACCGTTCAGTTGAGCGTGGGGACGTTTCAGGTGGCAGAAAACTATCGGGTCTTCAATATTCAGCTGGAAAGAAAGTTGAAATCCAGTGATGTATATGTCATTGTGGAGGCATTCAGCCCGGATAAGTTTTTGACTCTGGATACCTATTGTAAGGCCTATACGGGGAAGAAACTGGTTAAGGAGATCATCCAGAACAAGGAGTATTGGCCCGATAATGTCGGTTCAGATCTGTCGCAACTGGTCGATGTCCATCCTCAGTTTTTAGAGTTTGCGGTGACCAAGACCGAGGAGACGGAGGACCCCAATACCCACAAAAAGGAAACACAGCAGGTAACGACCCGATATGAATTCATCCAGCCCTATCTGGTACAGTATAATGAGAGTTTTTTCGACTTTCTGGTTCGTGTGACCAACCGATGCGGAGAGTTTTTTTATTACGAGGGCGGAAAGATACATGTGGGTTGGCCCAGACCGGATAAAGATGTTTGGGCGTTGACGGATAACGATCTTGTACATATCGATACATATACATCGATCAGATACATGCAGCGTCAGACAACGGCGTGGAATGCAGCATCGCTTGCCGATGTACACAACGACTATACGCAAGCCAAGACATGGATGACGACGGCTTCACCGAAGATGATGCGGGATTCGGAGTTGGCCTATGATGAGCATTTGGCAGCCCTTCCGCCCAAGGACAAATACACGAAGTGGGAAGATTATGCAGGATGGCCCGAAGCCTTCTGGATCAGTACGGTGTCCGACGTGTTCAATCAGGCCAATCTGAAAGATATGATTGCCTATATCATGTGGGATGCTCCGGTAGCGTTGGGAACCAGCAAGATGTCGGCAGATTCGAGTAACGATGACTACGAGCAAACGTATTTTAAGAAGGAGGCCAAAGAGGAGAGAGGTTTTAAAAAAGACGATGAAGATTGGATGTGCCTGTACAGTACGGCTCCACAGAGTGGATATGACGTAATGTGCAGTCTGGATTTTTATAAGAAAATACGGGAAGGAATCGAGACGGCCGAACAGTCCCGGATTCGTGTGACGTTAGAGAACAACTTTTATAACATATCGTTGGGGAGCCTGATCTATTTTGAAGACAAAAAGGATATCTATCTCGTTGTAAAAATAGAGGGGGCCGCGGTGGCCTCGACGCAACAAAAGTCGGGGCAGTCGTTGACGTTCGAAGCGATATCCTTTGAAAAGGACAGTAAGAAAAAGGTTTTTCCTCCGGCGGCTTCAGTCGCTCCGATTCGAGTATCGAGTCCTCAGCGGGCATTCATTACGCACAACAGCGATCCCTTGAAGCTGGGACGGGTACGGGTGCGTTATCCGTGGCAGGGTGGGGAGGATGATCCTTCGCCGTGGATCCGTATGGCGGTGCCCATGGCCTCTAAGGATAGCGGATTTAAGTTTCTTCCCGAGAAGGGTGACGAGGCGATTATTAACTATGAAAACGGCAATGTCGAAAAGCCTTATGTCGAGGGGATGCTCTATTCAAGCGAGCGGCAGCCTCCTTTTGCGTATAAAGGGAAAGGACCCCGAACGATCTCTTCGTTGAACGGACACTCCATCATTTTTTCCGATTCGGGAGCCGGTACGAACTATCTGAAAACGTTTGCTCCGATATGGGGAACCGTCACAACCTTTTTCCCGAGCCTGAAAGAAGATTTCCCGGGAGATGGAGTCAAAAAGGCGTTCGGCGGTATCGAACTGACCGATGAGTACGGACTCTACTCCATATCGATGTCGTCGGACAAGCGGTCGATATCGATCAAGTCACCGTTGGGCAAGGTCGGAATCAATGCCTTTACGGGCATCACGATCAGTGCACCGAACGGGAACGTGAAGATTCAAGGGAAGAATGTCGACATCGTAGCGGGAAATAATCTTACCCTCCGTTCGGGTACGAATCGGGATTTTCTACCCACGTCGACAAAGGATGCCGTGAAACTGGCTAAGGGGATAGGTACGTCCTTGGCCGGAAATCTGACGGTGGTCGATCTGCCGACAATCCGCATTATTTTCGAGACGGTACTGCGTCCGATCGCCGGCACTTTACGGCTTTCGTCCAAACGTTATCTGTGTCTTGAGGCGGGGAAGGGAAGTGCTGAGATCAAAGGTCGGAGAATCGTAGATAACTTCAAGACGAAAAAGAATGTGATCGGTTCGAACGGCGCCGGAAGTTTCTTTAAGGGAAAATACACATTCACGCATGCAGCCGATAACAAGGTCTATACACCGAGAATACCTCAGGCATTACGCGATATAATAAGCGGATGCAATACCCTGTTCACTTCATATAAGACAAGGAGCCAGACGGTGTTGCCCCATTTTACCATTTATGAGCAGCAACGTACTGCGTTGAAACAACAGCAGGATCTTGACAGTTTGTTGAAAAAGACGGATATTCCGGACCTCAAGACCGTGTTTGACAATGCACAAAAAGGTCGGCAGCCCGAACAGTTCGAGATGAAGGATGATAACGACATTCCGGCCAATATCGATGCGAATACACGTCAGGTAGTGAATACGGCTGTCACGGCTCTCAATAATGCAGCGATGTTGATTTATGCTCAGGCCTATAATGAGGATACTGAGCTCGATGGTGCATTTGCAGGCAATGTGAAGTTCGTGGTAAAGGATGCAAAAGTAAAGAAGGCGCTACAAAAGTTATATACTCCGGTGACTCCTGCAACTGTTTTGGATAAGTCTTTGACTTCAAATGCGCTGACAGCCCTGAATGTCGATCCGGAGGCGCGTAGAGAAGCGGTGTATCAAGCTTTGTTGGTGTTGGTCAATAACCAGATCGTGGAGGAAGGTGATCGCTATTACGACCGTATTACCGCGGGTGGAATCGGGAAACCGAAATCATATGAAGCTTTTTCTTGGGTTAAGTTTGTACGTGAAGTGAAAAAAGAGAGTTCCGCTAAAAAATACTTAAAGGATATCGGTTCGACCCTTTTGCCCATAGATGATCTTATCCATTTGGACGATCAACATGTTTGGGATAATACGGACGATGGTAAAATCTTGTTTGCTGATACAGCTGGTAAAACGCTGGATATAAATCAGGGTGCACTTCATACCTATATGGAGTCTGAAGATTTGGATAGGGTTCTTCAAGCAATCCAACAAGTACTTTACAGTGTATAAAAATTAAAAGAAGGAATATCGATGAGGGGGATAGCAGAACAATTTGCCAACTGGCAAGCCGCATTGGAGGACTTCCAGAAAAACATCGAAAAAGATCTGGAGGAGATCCGTCGTTGCAAGCGGGAGGTTCGTCGGATGAAGATCGATCTGATCGATCAGATCGAACGCGGACGTTATGTCCGGGACGAAGAACGGCTGATTATATCTGCGCCGGAGATCATTATCGGTAATGTCGACAAGAGCGGCGTGCTGTGCGGAAACTATTCTCGGGTGGTTATTCGGGGCAATGAGGTTGATTTAGAGGGTGTCGGACTCGATGCAACCACTCCCGGTTCCATCGTAAGCCGGGCCTCGAGTATCCGACAGGTAGCGGTTGACCCCGGAATCGATGGTGCCGAACAGGTGGTGAAGGGGACTTCCGAGATCATCTCGCAGGCGCGGAATGTGGTTCTGCGGGGAGAGAAGGCAGCGGATTTCTTTCCAAGCGGCAATTTGTCCGGAACGGATGGCGGGATCGTGTTGTCGACCGACGGACAGGTTCGCGTGCAAGCAACGCTCCCCTGTGATACGCTGAAGGAGCAGTTGACTGCCGAAGAGAAAAGCCTGACCACGCAGGTGAATGATTTGAAGAAAGAGGCGGCCCAGACCAAAGCGGAGGTTTCATCGTTGATCTCGTCCATGAACGATTTGGTGGCAAAGGATACGATGAACCTCGACGAAACCTCAACGCGTACGAATTTCGTAGATATAGAGGAGCTGCACGAGGAGTTCCGTCATGTCTCGGCGGCCCTGTATCATGCGATGACGGCCTATTTCGGTACATTGTCGCGTCTTGCAGAGTCCAACCGGCAGTTAGAATCGGTTAAAACCCAAAAAGAGGCCGCGTCCAAACGGAAATCGACCTATAAGGAGAAGACGACCGGAACCTCCATTTCGCTCCGGTCGGAGAATATCGATCTGGTTTCGATGGATGGCGACGGAAATCTGCGGACCAATGCAGACTCCGGGATCGGTATTTCGGGAAAACAGGTGACAATCTCGTCGTATGGCGATGATCATGCACTGATCAAGGAGAGCGGAATTACGATGGCCTCGCAGCAGGTCGAGATCAATACCGGTAATCCGAAAGTGTCGGGGAAAAACAGCGAGGTTCCGGCAGAGGGTAGTGTACGGGTAGTATCGAAGGATATACGATTCGAGGCGGTCGATTACCAGACGAAGGAGAAAAAGATCGAGGAGAAGAGCCTGACCAAAGATGGAGTGTTCTCCGTTCGGGCCGAGAAGATCGATTTCAGTGCGACCGATACGGAGGGTAAAGCTACGGGGTCTTTTGCGGCCAATGCCAAACAGGTGGAGGTGAAGTCGATGGACGTCGACAAGGAGAAACGGACCGGCAAGTCGCTGGCACAGGGAAGCGCCCTGTTGCTGTTGGCTGAGCAGGTCTTTGCCGGGGCGAAGGACAAGAAGACGAAAAGCAAATCGGTCCAACTCGCTTCGGACAAGGTGGGGATGTTCGGCGATACGACCGTCGAGTTGCAGCAGGACGGAAAGGCGATCTTGCAGTTGAGCGGAGGGAACGCTTCGTTGTCGGGCAGCAAGACGACCCTCTACGGGGAGACTACATCGGAAGGAAAAACGACCTTCAAGTCCGACGTGACCGCCGGAACCGTCAACATGAAGAACCTCAAGGTGGACTCCTCGTTCAAGACGCCCTATACGACAGAGGGCATCTCCGTTCCCGGTGCGCCCTCTACCGCGAAATTAAGCGCGAAACTGAAAGAGGAAGAGATGAAGACAACGAAATAAAACGAGCAGCGTATGGCTAAATATGTGTGTATGGGTGCGATGTTGAAGTGTACGTTCGGTCAGATCCCTTCGACGTTGATGGTGACCAATCCGATGCGCCCGATGATCCAGAATAAACCGAAAGCCACGATCATGGATTTCGTTCCGATGGCGAATATCATGCCGTTCGGCATGTGTACCTCATTGGCCAATCCGACCGTTGCTTCCGCAACCTCTGCCGCCATGGGGGTTCTGACGCCCATGCCCTGTATTCCCGTTCCCGCCGGACCTTGGGCTCCGGGAGGCAAACAGTTGATCACCAATATGCCGGCGCTGCTCGATAACTGCAAACTTATGTGTGCCTACGGCGGCAGTATCTCCATCAACATGCCCGGACATACCTGTAATTCGGAGGGTAAATAACACATGTCGGTTGCGGTTCAGGGGGAAGCCGAGTGTATGGTTCCGATCATCGTGTGTCGCAGCGAAATCTCCCCTCGGGTCGGGACAAAAAAGGGTATAGAGATAGAAATAGAAAAAGTGAGGCGCTCTATTCGTTCCCTCCTGAAAAGGCATCCATGTTGAACTGTTTGCCGGCGGTTCCACTATGGGCCGCCTCTTTTTCCCGTTCGGCATTCTCTTTCTCTTGTTGCCGTTTCAGATAATCTTGATAGGCTGCCTCGATCTGGTTCTCCTTCTCTTCGCGGTAGGATTTGCATATTTCGAGGTGCTCGTCGTGCATCTTCTTGAGCTCTTCTTTCGCTTCATCGGCTTCGTTGGCCTTGGGCTGTGTCAGCACTTTGCCGATCTTCACTCCATAGGCCGTGTTGACCGTATCGAGTTTCGCCAGCGTCTCGTCGTAGATCGTTTTCACGTAATCCATACCCGCATCGCGGCGCTCTTTGGTCACTTCGGGCATCGTACACAAAATGTACTTTTCATCCTCTTCGTCCGTGTCCCGATCTTCTGCTTCCGTAGAGCTCTCCTCCTGCTGCTCGTCGTTCATCGATTTCTGCTCGATCTTGTACTCGGGATGAACCATGCCGATCGCCTTGCAGATAGGGAACAAGTAGGACTGGCTCTTGGGAATGATTCCGAATTGGGTCTCGTTCGGGAGTATGATATCGGCCACATCTTCGAGATTCATCCGTACGTTGTTCGGCTCGACCTCTATGGCAAGAAGTGCAGCCGGTTCGGCCTGTACGCTGAAATGGATGAATTGATAGTTCATGTAGACGGCGAACCCGCTCATCTTTTTCTGGGCCTCGTTTAATAGATCGAATACTGCTTTTCTCATGATTCGTTGTTTGAACGTTATTGGAGGTTATCTCTTTTTCAGGTTCAGAGAGACGTTTACGATATCGTTGCCTTTGAGATGGATCGTTTTTTCGGCGACTTTTTTCCCTTTGACCAGACGAATCCGGTAGGTGCGGTCGATCGGCAGATTGCGCAAAACGCAGGGGGCGAATCCGGCGGGCATGTCGTTTAGAAAGACTTCGGCGTTCATCTCATTGCACGAGATGTTGAGCATTCCGTAGTCAGCCAGTGGGGAAGCCAGATTCAGCTCGACCGTTTTCCCGGCCTCGACCCAAAACAGCTCGGTTCGCGAGTCCAAGCTATCCTTCTGGGAGCTGACGGCATAAAAACCGGGAGCCAGCTCGCCTTGCCATTCGCCTTTGCCAACCCGTTCCCGATTGAGCCAAATCTCCGTATTTGCATCGAATGCGGTAATATGTACGCGGGACAGAGTTTGGGTAGAGGCGGTACTGTCGGTTGCAGTAAGGCTCTTTGGGGATATGGATCGGACGGCCGGTAGCGTGCGGTTCTGCTCCGTTTGATTTTCGGGCACGCTCCGGCCGGGTCGTGGAGTGCTTGCAAGAAGCGGAGCTTGAGTAGAGTTGCGCAGGTCTATAACCTTCCGTTCGGCATTGGCGATTTCGATAGACTGGTCATATAAGGGTTGGTTGTCCTGTTTGACGGTCAGGCGGTAGCATCCGGGCATCAGCCGTCCCGTTTCGATACGTCCGGAGCCGAGCGGCTCTCCGTCCAGCAGGATCTGGGCATCCGGTCTGTCGGTTTCGACTGTGAGGTAGGCGTAGAAGGGCTCCAAGATAAACCGCTTTTGGACTCGGGAGGCGTCCGTAACGTCGATCGTGTCGTTGAGCGGTGTGTAGAACGGGGATTCGATGCGGCAACTGTGTCGCCCGATAGGGAGGTACAGCAGCAGATGTCCGTCCTGAATGGAGTGAAAGGTGCTGTCGATGAAAACGATGGCGTGTTCGGGCTGGATGTGGAGCAGCACCCACTGTTTCTCTTGCTGAAACTCCTTGTCTAAGCTCTCCGTATACAGGTAGGCGTGGTAGTGTTTTCTCTTTTTCAGCTCTTTGTCCGGAACTTTCCATGCGATCTGTCCGTAGGTGGGGTGCTTGATGGTCAGAAAGGCAGTGTGGTTTGGAAGGGACAGGGTGGCGAATCCTTCTGCTTCGGCAGCAGGTACGGCGACCTCTCCGACAAAAAACTGAAATCCCTTTTCGTTGGTATAGAGGTCGAGCAGGGCGTTATGCTTATCGGTCGTAAAGGTAGCTTTCCTCAAAAACGGTTTTTTGTAGCGGGCAAAATCCTCGATGCGCATCCGTTGTGCGTTCAGGGGAAGAAAAATCACGCCTAATATGATAGCCCACAAATACTTCATCCGTACAGCCCGTGTAAATATACTTGGATTACAAACATACGGAAAATTGCTGAGATTTTTGCGCCGTACGACAAATAAATCCTGCCTTGCGGCGTGCCGGACAGAGAAGATAGACCCATGTGATTCGTCGCAATATCAGCAGTGTCGGTAGGGATGATGCCGTTCCGCGCGGAGTGGCGTTTGTCCCAAATAGTCGGGAACTTTTATGTACTTTTCCGAATAATTTGTATTTTTGAGAGGTAAACTGTAAAGGGGTTAACGAGATGGGGCGAGATGGCTCGGTTCCGACGCTTGGTCCGGAGTGGGGAGAGCAGGTATTTGCGCAGCTCTCTTGGTTCAGACAGGAGCAGCTGGAACGTGCGAATGTTATGGTGGTCGGATGCGGTGCCTTGGGCAACGAGGTGCTGAAGAACCTGACTCTGTTCGGAGTCGGACATCTGATGGTCGTGGACTTCGATACCGTCGAGCCTTCGAATTTGACCCGTTCCGTTCTTTTCCGTCGGGCAGATGCCGATGCGGGCAGAGAGAAAGTCGCTGTCGTTGCCGAAAGAATTCGGGAGATCAACCCGACAGTCAGCGTATTGCCGCTCATGGGCGATATTTGTCACGATGTCGGTTTGGGCTTGTTGCGGCGGATGGATGTAGTGGTCGGATGTGTCGATAACCGTTGGGCGCGGTACTGTCTGAATCGTTTGTGTATGCGGGCAGGTGTTCCGTGGGTGGATGGTGGAATTGATGGTTTGGAGGGTACGGCGCGGGTCTTCATTCCGGGTAAGAATTGCTACGCCTGCAATCTGGGGCCCGAGGCCCTGAAGGAGTTGTCCTATCGGCTCTCGTGCAGCTCGGTTATCCGTCGGAATGAGGTCGCCGGAAGGGTGCCGACCACGCCGGTCATCGCTTCGATCATCGGAGCGGTCGAGGCTCAGGAGGCGGTCAAACTGCTGCACCCCGAGGAGTTGGCCGACGGGCGGCTGACCTCGTTGTGCGGAAAGATGTTCTACTATGAGGGACAGCATCTCGCATCGCGAGTTGTGGATTTCGTGGGATATGACGAGGAGTGTCCCGTGCACGAACGGTGGACGCCGATCGAAAAGACAGTGCTGACGACCGGTTGGAGGATCGATGAGGTTTTAAACTATTTGTCCGAGCGGTTTGGAACGGATCGGTTGGAGATCGTACTCGGAGATCACAGTTTTGTGGACTATCTGGTCACGCGGAGGGAGGAACGGAAGTTTAAGGTCATGTTGCCCGATTATGCGGTCGAACGGTTTGTGGAGGAGGATGCCGAGTTGCGACATTTGCCCTCGCAGGCGTTGTATCAGCACGAGATCAGGAGTATCGATGCCGGTTTTCCCTATAAGGAGCTGACCTTGCGAGAGGTCGGTATTCCCGAGTGGGCGGTTCTGCGTGTCTGCACCGAGCAGGGAGACCGATACGTAGAGTTGGCCGATGAGCGGAACTATTCGAAGTTTTTGTTTCAAAACGAGGAGGTATGAAGAACGTGAACGATCTATTCGATATCAGTGCGGAGTTTTTGCTGAATTACCTCTATCCGGAGAGTACGGATCGGTGGCAGGTGGATTGTGCCGGAACGTTCTACCGGAACTACAGTCCGGATGTGCTGTCGGTCGACCCGGAGCATCGGGTCGTACGTCTTGCTCGCGACAGTTTCCTGCGGTTGTTACCTCAGGGTGTGATCGCTCAAGATAATGCCTTGAAAGGTAGGGATTTCGAACAGAAATACGAACATCTCAAAAGAAGGGAGGAGCTGTTGCTCGATCTTTTCCGACCGGTCGATACGCTGGCATTCAGATCGCGGCTTCATGTCGAGCGGCAGACGGCCCAGTTATTGCATGAGAAGACCGCTTTTTTACTGAAACGTTATTTTCATTACGACATAGAGAAGGAGGAGAATCCCTACATTAGGCAGACGGCTCCGCTGTTGCTGTACGTCAGTCGGCTGCGGGCAGATTTCGGTTTTGTCCGTAATCTGCTGGAGCTGTTGTTCGATTGTGAGGTGAAGATGATGACGGGCCGGTATTCGTGGGAGGAGAGTGCGGAACATACGCAACCTGCGGTCGAATACCAGCTTATCGTTCCCCGGTTGACGGCCGAGGCCTATGATGAATTGACGCGGACGATCGAACCGTTCCGGAAGTTCATCTGCGAGTGGTTCATTCCGTTCGATACACATTGTACGATTGCTGTCAAGTATCATGATCAGCCCTTTGTGTTGGGTGACGGTCTGGTGTTGGATTACAATACCGAGATCGATCCTCTCCCCTCGTTAAACCCGAATATGGACAGTTAAGCAGAAACGCATTATGAATATCAATTCGAGAATCGACTGGAAGGCCGGCATGGCGATTTCCGCACGGACTTTTCTGGAGCAGGATAAAAATCTACTCCGAAGGCAGCAGGCGGCAAGCCGGGCCATCAACGGAGATCAGTTCGGGCTCATCCCGTTTACCGAATTCGATAACCGGGGCGGATTCGTCCGCAATAAGTTGGAGATCGAACGGCTGACCTGTATGGCCCTTCTTCCCTCCGGAAAAATGTTGCATGTCGACGAAAAGGTGGTGGTCTCCGTTCCGTTGGTCTACGGTGACGAATACTATCTGGCATGTGGTTTCGGAGAGAAAGAGGTGGAGTTCGATGTGGATACGGTGCCTTTCGTCCGGCCCGAATATACGTATGGCATCTATGCACTGGACGAATTGAAAGGGACCGATCTCTTTCCGGTAATGAAGTTCAAGGTCGATAACGGAGTCTTCAGTATCGATGAAACCTACATACCTCCATGCCTTCAGTTGGTGTCGGACGACCGGTTCCGAGCCTATATGGAGCGGCTTGCGGAGGGTGTGGGCATATTGGCCGGACATCCGAATCTGGAGTCAGGCGAAGGCAAACGTGCGTTTCAGCGTTATGCCTATCTGCTGCAAAGGTTCGATACGAAGAACCGGACGAGTCATTTTATCCGGTTGGCGTACGAAATAGCGCAGGCGGTCGACTTTTACATCGTGGTGCCCAATACCGAAACGCCGACCCCCATCGAGCCCTATTCCGAATACGATATTGTCAAGTGGCTGGAGTGGTTGGACGAGTATGTGCACAGCGCGTCGACGATTCTCGACAAGGTCGTACTCGAGGACCATACCATCGATTTCGAAGAGCTGAAGGCACAGGTCAAGGCCGAGTTGCACGAACAGCTCTATCCCGAGTTGTATGACCGGCTCTATGAAGCGCTCAGGGAGAAACTCTATGCCGAGATTACCGAAGAGCTGACCGCCAAACTGACCGACTACATCAGCCATCAGTTTAAGGCCGAGTTGCACGATTTGCTTTCGGACGAGTTGTCGGAGAAACTGTTCGATAGTCTGTATCAGAAGTTGTACGAAAGTTTGTACAATGCGTTGTATGTGCCGGAGGAGAAAGAGGAGCAGGAGGAGTTTATGCCTTTAATTTAGAGTGTTATGAGTATTTTGCTTCCGTTGCAGGTAAAAGAGGGCAGAGTGGTTCAGGCGTCGCAGGTGAAGACGGCTGTCGATGCGTTTCTCGAGCTGTTGTTGACAACGGCGTGCGGAAGTTGCGTGTCGGATCCTCAGTTCGGTTTTGTCTTTAATAACTTGAAATTCGAGATCTTCAATGAAAATGAAGGGGTGATCTACGACTCGGGGGCGAAAAACGGAGCGACTTCGGAACTGTACAGCAAGAAAGTTTCGGGCACCTCGAAAAGTATCAACACCTTTGCGATCGAGTTGAAAAGGGCGATCGAGCAGTATGAAAAGAGGCTATCGGGTGTATCGGTATCGATGGCTTATGTAAAAAAACTGAAAAAGATTCAGATCGATGTCGAGGGTACCCTCGTGGAGACGAATGAAGCGTATCGATACACGACCAGCATCGATATATGGAATTAAGTACGGTTGAGGCGTTATCTGTTGCGATAAAGATGAAATAGGATGAAACAGACGATATTCACGACCCGCCAAAGGGCGGAAGAGATCATAAAGGAGGCTGTTGCCGTGTGGGCGCAGAGCAGCAACAGCGAGCATTTGGAGGGCTTGGAACGGGATCCCGTATTCTCGTTGTTTCTGACGGCACTGGCTTATCAGGCCAACGAGATCGACGACGAGATCGAACAGCTCAAGACCGAGATCATCAATGAGTTTGCCCAGACGCTTATCCCTTATGAGCGGGTTCATGCCCTTCCGGCTACGGCCGTTGTGGAGGTTGTTCCCGAGGAGGGGATTCCGTTGCAGATCTTGGATCATCGGGTGCGTTTCTCGTTGCTGGGGACACCTTATACGTTTATTCCGCTGCTTCGCACGAAGGTGTTTCAGACGGAGGTCTCTTCGGTGGTCCGGCTGGATAACCGGAGGTGGAAGGTGGTATTGTATTTCAAGGAGGCGGTCGACAATCTGTCGGGACTGACCTTTCTGGTGGACAATCCCGATTTTCAGGATTTGAAGGTTTTTGCCAACGGACATCCGCTGCCCCTCGTCAAACCTTGGGATTATGCGGACCTGCCGTTGGACGACTGTTTCTCGCCCAAGAACATGTTGTACAACCAGTCACCGCTCTTTCAGTCGAGCCATACGTGGTTTGACCTGTTCGCAAAACAAAATGTGAGGCTGTTCTGTATCGATAACTATAAAACACCCGCCACACAATCGTATGCGACCGATAAGGTCGAATTGGTGTTCGAATTCTCCGGAATACCCGACAGCTTCCTGTTCGACAGGGAGCGCCTGTCGCTGAACTGTACGCTGCTGACCAATGCCTCGGTTCGGACGGCGACACTCTCTACGGCCTCGCCCGTCGTTCGTCTGTCGGGAGAGGAGGGCGATGCGGGCAGATGGCAGTTCCTGCATTTGGTCCGTCCTCCCGCTACACAGCTCTTCCGGGATGAACCGATCGAGATCCGGAATGTTGCGGCAGATCGTTTCAATCCCGATCGCTTGGTCAAACTGGCTGGAACGTTGATCAGCCGTTTTGCATCCGATTACTATGCTTTTCAGGATATCGATACGCTGCGAGAGGGCGCCTTTATGGATCAATTCTATGCGCTGTTGAAGAAGATGTCGGAGGGAGTAGCCAAGGCCTCCGAAAAGAGTGCCTCGGGATTGTACCTTATGCTCAGAAACAACGATGGCTTCCATCCGAAGGAGGTGAGCCTCAATATCGACTATTTAGTCACGAACGGAAGTGCGGTCAATGCGGAACTGAACGGAAAGAGCCAGTTTGCCGCAGCAGCCGGGTCGCACGTGAAGTCTGTCCGGCAGGTTGCGGATCCGATGCCCGGATCCGACGAGCTGCAACGGATCGATGCACAGGAGAGTCTGGCCCGATACTATATGGTTACCAACGATCGGGTAGTGACTCCAGCCGATATGAAGGTGCTGTGTTACAACGAGCTGGTCGTGCGTTACGGTATAACGGACGACATGATCGAGAGGATCAAGGTCAGGAACATACAGCACACCGAACGCTCCCATTGTGGATTCGAAACGCAGGTGTATATTACGTTGAAGGACAATCCCTACATTCGACGCAGTTTTCAGGAGAAGATTCCGATGACCGAGTTGATTCTTCAGAAGATGATCGAGGTGAGGAGTACGAACGTCTTTCCGGTTCAGGTCAACATCGAGATAGTTTGACAGAATGCGAGGAGACGAAAAGAGGGTTCAAGAGGGTAGAATTCGTTATTTTTGTAACCGATAAACAAGTAATTGATGGAAGACTTCTTTTTGGATATTGTATATAAGGACAAAAAAGTGAGGTTTCGCGTCATGTATCCGCAGGCTCCGTTGAGTTCGCTGATGAGCAACCTGCGTCATGCAGTGGGCAAGGACGGACGGTTGATCTTCGATTTTCCGTCGATCGATCAAACGGGGGCTCCGTTAGACTATTTTTTCGGGAAGGAGGATCCGACGACCAATGAGGTTCGGGTACTCCGTCCGAGAATAGGGAAAACGGACCAGACACTGGCGGACTATAATGTCAAAAACGGAGATACGGTCTTTTTGATTCCGGATCCATTTCCGGGATAATCGAGGCGTGCCATGGTGCAAACTTCTCTACAAGATTGGTCGGATTTCGAATCCAGAGAGTTGACCGGCCGGAATCGTAGACTGCTCCACGAGTGGAGGGCGTTGGATCGGGCTGTCGAACATAGAGACGGAATTGACTATTGCATCACCAAACGCAATGCGCAGGGTTTGCCTACGGAGTATGTGATTACCTACCGGATGCGGTCCATTTGTGGGGTGGAGCGGATTGAGCGGTTGAATGAGCCCGGCGTGTCGAATCCCCCGATCTTTGCTTCGGAATTTAGTATGCGCATCGTCTTGCCGCCGAACTATCCGTGTGTGGATGCACCGGTCGAGTTCCGTTTCCTGACACAGGATTCCGCGGGAAATCCGATTCCTCATCCGTGGCATCCGAACATTCGGTATTTCGGTGAGTTTGCCGGTCGGGTCTGCCTGAATACCCCCGATACCTATGCCGGATTGGACTGGTGTGTAGACCGTGTAGCCCGCTATTTGAGCTACGAGCGTTATCATGCGGTTCAGGGGCCGCCCTATCCGGAGGACTTCAAAGTGGCCGAGTGGGTGATCAGACAGGGTGAGCCAAACGATTGGATCTGTTTCGAGTGAACGACGGCTTCTGAAAATAGAGATATGGAACGGTTTGATTTCTGATTAATTTCGTATTTTTGTGATATATTGGGGAAAGAGCGAAGTATGCATATCTTGAATAAAATTATATTAGCTCTCATTATTCTTAGCTTCAACGGCGCGTTGCAGGCGCGGACGATCAAGAAGGTGGAGGTTTCGGGGAGTACTCCGTATGTCGATCATCTCTCTCTTGCCGAGGGGTCGACCGATATGGATCTGTTGGTGAAGATCGCGTTTGATGAGCCGAACAACAGTTTGATCGTCAGTTTGATATCCTATCGTAAATTATTCGTTTTCCAGAGTGACGTCTCCTATTCACAGGCGGTGAGACGTTCAGAATTGCGTCCCGAACGGTTGCCTTATGTCGTCGAATCCGACGAGCAGGCTATCTACTGTCTGACCAAACCGTTGAAAAAATCGATTGTACCCAAGCGAAAACATGTTTTTCATCGGTGGATCGAATATGAGGGACTTCAGCTGCAGCCTACCGATTACAAGATGGTGAATGATTATATCGAGCAGCGATTCGATGTTCTGCACAAGGAGGCGGATGTGTCGATTACGTTGCGGGATGTATTGGTGATGGAGGAGCAGGCAGCCCGTAAAAAGGTTCGCTATGAACTATTTTTCCAGACCGATCTGGACCGCCGGTATGAAATCTCGATCAAGCGCGACCCCTGCTTTGGAAAAGAGGAGGCGATAGCGGCTGCCGTAGCACAGACCGAGGGAATCAAAACAGCCTTTGAGGCTTTCGATCAGAAGTTCGGCAAGGCATCGAGCTTCAGTACGCCCGAAAGCGACAAGTTGTTCAATGAGATGAAGGCGTTGCTGCTGAAACAATTTCCGCAGCGGGATGAAGTGAGTGCGTGTCCCGATATTCAGGCGAACATCGATCGGTACAACTGTTACGTGGATTCCATTCGAAACATGCAGTCCAAGTATGCGATCAAGGTGCAGGCGCGGGAACGTGCGGCTGCAATTCTCGATCTGAGTGCCGACCATATTCTGCAAGCGGCCCGAAAAATCGATGACCACGTCAACCGGTGGCTGCTGTCATCCGACAAGATGGAGCGGCGGGATCTGGAGAACGCCTGTCGGCAGACGATCGAGCAGATCCAGTCGCGGGTGAACCGGGCCACGGAAATCAGCGAGAGCCAACATGCAGCTCTTAATATTTTTTATGAGGCGGAAAATTATTTTCACAGGACTTGTGTAAAAGAGTAGTGCGTATGAAAAGGGCAAAGCATAGCAGACAATGGGTGTTCGGGTTGTGTTTGTGGATGATTCTGCTCGGTCCGGTCGTGGTGGCACAGCCGGAAGGGGAAGCCTTTGCCGATGACATGCAGCTGTTGGAGATCGAGAGCCGGATGCTCGATTTCTACGATCAGCTCAACGAACTTTCCGCACGGGTGCCGCACGCCAAGACAGAGGCGGAACTAACGGAGGTCGATCGTCAGGCCACAGCCTTGGATACGAAATGGAACGCCTACTACCAATCGAATCAGACGGAGATTGCTGCAGATGATTCGTTGTTGCAGATCGTGGCCGATTATCAGCTTGTCAAACAGGGATTATCGGATTCGATTGCCGGTAAAAGACACTTGAATGAGGTTCGGACGGGGTTTGCGGAGGCCGAAGCATTTATTTTTGCACAGGACAGTGCCTATGCACGGTTGTATGAGACGGCTCTGGAGTACTCCTTGGTGAAGTCCTTAGCAGCTCAGCTCGAGAAGGTTCAGGGGCGGGAGCAGTTGCTGTTTGCGGAGGTACAAAGCCGATACGAGCATGCAAAAAATTGGGCACAGGAGGTTCCCGAATTGCAGCCCCGCTTCCCCAAGATCGAAGAGAAGTACCTTGAACTGAAAAACACCTCCGAGAAGATACAGGATATGAAATTCAAACCTTGGATCCAACGGATCAAGGATTATCTGTACAGCATAGCAGCCGTAGCGATGATCCTGATGTTTGTCAATGTCCTGCAGGCGAAGCTGAAAACGCTCAAACAGGCCCGAGAGAATGCGAAAAAGCTCCGCCAGATGATGAATAAGGAGGAGGACGATTATCCGACCATTTAATCGAATGTCAACCCGATAACCATTTGTTACCATGAACAGCCGCAATATATTGTTACTCTTGTTTGTAGCCTTTTTCTGGTCGGGCTGCACCACATTCAAGCCCGACAACAAGTCGTATGGCGAAGATGTGAACATCAATATTCTGAGCGTCGATTTCGATTCCAATTATAAACGGCTCTACGTAAACGTGTTGATGAACGACAGCATCACGTCGTTGTTGTTGGGAAACGATACGACCGTCAGTTTCAAGGTGGAGGAGTTTACGAAAAACAATTTGTACAATCCACGTACACAGCCGGAGTTAGAAGGTTATGAGAATCTTAAAATCAAGGAGATCGCAGATCTGGATCTGGACATATTGGTGCTGGTCGATCTGACGCTCGATTCGGCGAAGGTGGCTGAGCAGAACCAAGCGGTCCGGAGTCTGAAGAAGCTCTTTGCGTTGAAACCGTTTCGGATTGCTTTTGTGGAGGGAGAGACGGTTTCGGAGTCGATGGAGGCGACGGACTATGTGTTGGATAACTACTTCAAGGCGAAGCCCGACAACAAATACCTTTACCGTTCGATTCTGTCCAAGATCGAGGAGCTGGACGACAGTACTTCCCTCTACGGTTCGGGAGGCGAAGGTCATGCTCGTATGGCAGCGGCTGCACCCGAACAGAAGGTGCTGATCGTGCTTTCGGACGGCAAGGTGTATGATCGCAATCGGCCGATCGATCCGAGACATTTTAACGTACAGCATGATATAACCCAGTGTAGCGACTCTTTTCCCGGCCTTACCGTCTTCTTTGTCAACCTGATGGGACAGACGGAGGGCAAGAGTGTGTCGGCTTCGGCGGAACCGGTAGAGAATCCGAGCGAAGCGTCCCGAAACTTCCTGATGGCGCTTTGCCAAAAAACCAATGGAGCCTATCTCGATGCGTTCGATCCGAATCTGATCTTAAACGATATTCTGAAACAGTTCGACAAGAATTACGCGGATTATCGGTTTACGCTGGTCAATCCCGATCTTAAGATCTATCGGGGTATGGAGCGCAAGCTCCAGATTGGCTGTTACCGGGGGGATAGTCTGATAGCCTCGGACTACATCGACTACAACGTGGGGAGTATCTACAATCCGGTAATCATCAATGGGCTGACTACCTTTCAGGTCATTTTGCAAGGAGGAATACTGGGGCTGTTGACCATATTCCTGCTTTATCTGTTCTTCCAATTGATCCTTCCGGGGATCCGGTATCTGATCTTCAAGAAAAAGTATGTCACGAAGTACACCGGCAAAAATATGATCTATAACGAGATTGTGGTTAGTCCGACATGCTATTTCTGTAAGGCGCCGTTCGAGGAGGGCGATGAAATTGTCGTCAAGTGTCCGCATGTGCTCCACAAGTCGTGTTGGGACGAGAATGAGTATAAATGTCCGGAGTATGGGAAAAACTGTAAGCGGGGCAGCCATTACTTCAACATGAAAAACATGTTCGACCCGCGGAATGCTTCGTTCTACCTTGCGTGGATTCTTGCGGGGGCAATTGCCGGGCTGGTCGCGTGGATAAGCTTTACGGCCAATGCGCACAACAGCGAGAATCTGCTGTTGGTCAAGCTGATCAATGCTCTCTTTGATCTGGATCCAAATTCTCCGCAAACCGCGGCATTTATGGAAGAGTATGGGAGTCCGTTCCTCTATTTGCCGTTTTACGGGATGAATATAGGGTTCTTCCTCACCCTGACACTGAGCCTGTTGACCGGACACGGACGTTGGTGGTGGAAACGCTCTCTGCTTGTTTTTGCAAAGTCGGTCGTCGGGGGTATTTTCGGGTATCTGTCGTTCTTCATCGGGTGTATCATCTCGATCTCCCTGAACTTCAAGGATAATTCGTTCCTGATCGATTGGATTCCGTGGATGCTCAGCGGTTTTGCCATCGCGTTTGTCGTTGCGTACGGGGCGGATATCAAACTCAAAAAGGCATTGGTCGGAGCGGCGATTTCCATCGTCTTCGGATTGGGATCGATGTATTTGTGGTCGTTTGCTTACAGTTCGCAGATCGATACGCGGGAGTTTCTGCTGTTGAGCTACATGATCTATTGTGTCGGATTTGCGGTGAGCGTTGCGGTGACCAGTCCGAAGTCCGAACGCTATTTCTTGCGCGTCGAGGGGCCGATCAAAGAGATGGATATTGCAATATACAAGTGGATGAATGCTTCGGTCCTTTCGAAACGGGTGATCATCGGAAAGTCGGTCAACTGCGATTTGCAGATGTCGTGGGACATTACCAGTCGGATTGCACCGGAGCAGGCGGAGGTGAAGATGATCAACGGCTATCCCTATCTGATCGCTTTGGAAGATGGGGTCATTTTTGATAAAAAGGAGCTGAAACCGAACCTCAAAAAGCGGCTGTACCATGGTTCGAAATTCTTGATCGGCAAGACGACATTCACGTATATCGAGAAAGATCTGTAATATGGCTCCAGTGGAGCATGCAATCACCCAGACTGTCAGCTGTTTTGAGGCGGACAGTCTTTTTTTGTCCGAACAAAAGGCGTGAGTTTTAGAAATACGACGGAAGCTGTGGCGCGTGCGGAGAGAGATGTTTTCGCGTTTTTTTATTAATTTTACCCGGGTATGACACGTCGGGAGCTTTGGGATAAGGTGTACGATGCAGCCCGTTCCGTATATGAGGAGCGGGAGGCCCGATCGTATACGGCAGTCGTGTGCGAAGGCCGCTTGGGCATGCGCTTCACCGACGTGATTGTGGAGCCGGCGGCTCCGTGTCCCGACCACGAGGAGCTGCCCCAGATTTTGGCGGCGATTCGCGACCATTGTCCGGCGCAGTACATTACTGGATTCGCATGGTTTTTGGATCGGAAGTTTGCGGTTCGGGAGGGAGTGCTGATTCCGCGTCCTGAGACGGAAGAGCTTGTCCGGATGATTACCGATCGATATAAAGGGCGTTCAGGACTTCGGGTGTTGGACGTGGGGACGGGAAGCGGCTGCATTGCCGTAACGTTGGCTGCCGAACTGAAACAGGCGAAGGTCGTGGCTGTCGATGTTTCGGAGTCGGCTCTCGAGGTTGCACGGGAGAATGCCCGCAGGCATCGGGTTTCGGTCGATTTTGTCCGGTGCGATATGTTGCAGGAGGGCCCATCGGGACATTTTGACCTGATCGTGAGCAACCCTCCGTATGTAACTTTGCAGGAAAAGGACGAAATGCGGCACAACGTGTTGCGGTATGAACCCCATCGGGCCCTGTTTGTCCCGGATGACGATCCGCTCGTCTTCTATCGTGCGATTGCCGGGTATGGGTGCCGCTCATTGAATCCGGGTGGTATGCTTTGGTTCGAGTTGAATGAACGTTACGGCAGTGAGGTAGCCTCGCTGTTGGAACAGTCGGGCTATTCGGAAGTAGCGGTGCATGATGATATGTTCGGGAAACAGCGGATGGCGGAGGCGGTATGGCGATAAATAAAAGAGAAAAAACACCGGAGCAGGCGCTCCGATCGCTGATGAACCTTTGCGTCAAGGCTGAGCGGTCGGAGTTCGATGTGAGGCGCCTGCTCGAACGATGGGGCGTTGCTGAGGGGGAGCGACAACGGATTGTGGATACACTTGTGCGGGAGCGTTTTGTAGACAATCGGCGATATGCGGAGGCTTACGTGCGGGAGAAGGTGCGGTTCAGCGGTTGGGGACGGTACAAGATCCGGGCGGCGCTTCGGGCCAAACGGATCGACGAATCGATCGTTGAGGGGGCACTCGAACAGGTGGACGGAGCCTCGATGCGCGAGAAGTTGGAACACCGGTTGCAGATGAAAATGAATAGAACACGAGCTCGAGACGCGTATGATTTACGGGGAAAACTGGTACGTTATGGGGCCGGTTTGGGATTCGATACGGATACGGTGCTCGAGGTTGTGGAGCGTCTGATGAAAGAGAGAGGTGAAATTACAGAAAATTAAAAAAGTAGAAAAGACAGGAGACTTGTGAAGATGAATCGAAAGTTGACGTTATGTTGGGTCGCGGCGATGCTGTGTTGTAGTGCAGGAGCGGCCGCAGCGCAGTATTCCCAGCAGGCCGAACCGTTAGGACCGGAGGTTGCGGTCTCTTCGCCGGTTCGGTTTCCGATGCTGTTGTCGGCCAATTATGGTGAGCTGCGGGGAAACCATTTCCATTCCGGAATCGATATCAAGACCCAAGGGGTGATCGGTAAGCCGATCTATGCCATTGCTGACGGGACCGTTGCGCGGATTGCCGTGTCTCCATCCGGTTTCGGGAAGGCGCTTTATATGGATCATCCCGATGGCACGACGAGTGTGTACGGCCACTTGGAACGTTTTACCGATGAAATCGAGGATTATATTCATGAGATACAGTATGCTCGCCGTTCGTTTGCGGTCGATGTGACACCTCCGGTGGGAATGTTTCATTATCAACGGGGAGAGCAGATTGCCGTATCCGGTAACAGAGGTTCGTCCGGAGGTCCGCACCTGCACCTTGAGGTCCGCGAAACCGCTTCGCAGCGTCCGCTGAACATATTGGCCCGGGGTATTCTCGAGGTCAAAGACTCGATCCCGCCACGACCGGTCGTGTTGTACTACATAGAGATCGATACGGTGCAGGGCGTTCCGGTGCATACGATGCGTCAGAAGCGGACGGTCCGTCGCGATGCGGCGACAGGAGTTTATATGATTCAGGATACTTCGGCTTTGCGGATTTCGCGCAACGGATACTTTGCCGTAGAGGCAGCGGAGAAGAAGAACGGAACGGCCAATCCGATGGGGATCTACACGTTTGATGTGCTCTATGACGGAGAGGAAGCCTTCTCGATGGAGGTCGACCGGGTTCCTTTCGATGTAGGACGCTATTGTTATGCGGCAGCGCTCTACCCCCAGTCTCGGAAAACACGGAATGGAGTATACAAACTTTATCGGGGACCGCACAACCGGTTGCCGCTTTACGGTCGTGGATTGAACGGAGTGTTGACCCTCGCAGACCGGGAGACACACCGGGTCGAGGTGGTGATGTATGACGATTGCGGCAACTCCTCGACACTGGTCGTGCCGGTTGTTTGGGGTTTGCAACCGCGCAAGGAGCGCCCGCAGGGAATTCCCGTCAAGTGGTCTGAGGATTTTCGGTATGATGAGGGAGGTCTCTCGCTGACCATTCCGCAAAAGGCGCTTTTCGAATCGATTCTGCTTGACCTTTCAACCAAAGCACGTCCCTCCTATGCCTATTCTCCGTTGTATGTCGTTCATACGGCAGATGTTCCGGTGTACGGGTCGATGACCGTGCAGATTGATGCGTCGGAGCTCCCGGAGTATCTGCGCGACAAGGCTTTGGTAGGAAGTGTTTCGGCAAACGGACACCGCAGCTCGGCCGGAGGAGCGTGGAAGGAGGGAAAGGTAACGACCAAGACCCGCAGTTTCGGTACGTTTTATATTGCAGTCGATACAGTAGCGCCCCGTATTACACCGAAATTCAAGGATAACGATGATTTTTCGAGCAGGCGTAGCATGTCGGTTAAAATTTCGGACGACTTTTCTGGGGTAGCTTCCTATTCGGCGACGATCGACGGGGAGTGGGCTCTGTTCGAGTACGATCCGAAGAGTGCGACGTTGACGCACTATTTCGACGACACGCGTTGGGACAGGGGAGTCGTGCATACGCTGAAATTGACCGTTGTCGACGGTAAGGGTAACCGGACGACCGAGACGATCCGATACAAACGATAATGGATATGAAACGATACGACGGAATAATCTTTGATTTTAACGGGACTCTGTTTTTCGATTCGGATAAACAGGAGGAGGCGTGGCGTGTGGTCTCATTGCGGACGCGAGGACGCGAATTTACGAAGCAGGAGATGCGAGAGCGGATGCACGGATGCAGCGGAAAGTCGATCTTCGAGTATCTGTTGGGCAGAAGCATTTCACATGAAGAGGAAGTGAAGCTGATGGCTGAAAAGGAAGAGATCTATCGGAAGTTGTGTCTGAAGGATCGGGAGCATTTCCATTTGGCTCCGGGAGCTGAATCGTTGTTGGACTGGCTCTGTGCATATGGAGTTCCGCATACGATTGCAACGGCATCGGAGATTGTCAACGTCCGCTTCTTTCGGGAACACTTCGGTCTGGACCGATGGTTCGATCCGGCAGCGATCGTATATGACGACGGTACCCATCCGGGTAAGCCCTATCCGGATATCTACCTGAAGGCGGCAGCTAAAATCGGATTGCCACCGGAGCAGTGTATTGTGGTCGAGGATGCCCGTTCGGGAATCGAGTCGGCACGCAGAGCCGGTGCGGGGTGTATCGTCGCAATGGATTCGGGGGCGGTCGACAGCGAAACGCTTCACTCGCTGCCGTGTGTTTCGACGGTTATTCAGAGCTTCGACCAGTTGGACCGGAGTTGGCTGTCGTTGGAAAGGAGTGCAAACCAAGACGGGAAATAGCTGCTAAATCCGCTTTTTGAGCAGAATGGGGAAGCGTAAGAGGGCGCGAAGAGTGTGTTCTTAGGCAGCTATGATCTTACGGTTACATCATGTGACCGAACCTGTTACGGCCGAGAGCATGGCACAGAACAATGCTGCCCCGGAAAATTCCGTGGGGTCGGGCGATGCGTTGTTGCTGAATGATTCGTCTTTTTTGATGGAGTGATTTTCGTTGTTTGTGAAAATCGAGGTGGGCCCGAAAAACTTTTTTGAAAAATGCGGGTTTGCCTTGAAGCAGGAAAACAACAGCTGCTGCACCGTCCATGACCATGCGTGTGAACAATACGGGCCAAAAGGTGCATGGGGACAGATTCTTGAACAGCATGCAGAGATTGTTGCGGAAGTTGAGGTAGATCTTCTGCGGATTGTCGTTCGGAAGGGTTCCTCCTCCGACGTGAAAAACCATGCTGCGGGGGTCGATCCGGATTTTGTACCCGGCCAGCTGGGCTCTCCAGCAGAAGTCGATCTCCTCCATGTGGGCGAAAAAGTCGGCATCGAATCCGCCCAGTTTTCGGAATACCTCGCTACGGACCAACATGCAGGCCCCCGATGCCCAGAAAACGTCTCGAGCATCGTCGTATTGCCCTTCATCCATTTCGATCGAATCCAGAATCCGGCCCCGGCAAAACGGATAACCCAAGCAATCTATGAATCCGCCGGCGGCACCTGCATATTCGAATCGTGCAGGTTCGGAGAAGGATCTGATTTTTGGAGAGACGGCAGCCACTTCGGGATGGGTGTCTAAAGTTTCGATTAGCGGAACGATCCAGCCGGCAGGAACTTCGACATCCGAATTGAGCAGCAGAAAATAGTCGGCCTCGACCTGTTCCAAGGCCCGGTTGTAGCCACCGGCATAGCCGTAGTTTTTCTCCATCGTGACGATCTCAACCTGAGGAAATCGGCTTCTGACAAAATCCAAAGAGTCGTCCGTTGATCCGTTGTCGGCAATGACGATCCCGGCCTCCGGAGTGTTTTTGACTAACGTTGGCAGAAAACGCTCGAGGTGTTTGCGTCCGTTCCAGTTCAGTATGACGATCTTTGTCCGTTTCATCGATTCAAGTTTTGCTTATCGGGCATGCGTGATGTCGTAGTCAGCGGGTTTCTTGTGTTTCCACCGGCGGTGCGACCACATCCACAGCTCCGGACTCTCCCGAATCATCGTTTCCAAACGGGCAATATACCGCTCGGTGATCTCGTGTTCGGCAACCGGTTCGACACCGTCGTATACCGGCAAGAATTCAGCTTCATAGTGTCGCGGAGCCACCTTGCGGATATGCATGAAGTGGATTGGCATTTTCAGCCGCAGGGCCATCTTCTCCATTCCCGAAAAGAACGGCGTATCCTGGCCGAGGAAACGATACCAATGTTTGATTTCGTGCCACGGGGGAGTCTGGTCGGCGATCAGAGCAACGATTACGGGTTTTCCATCGACACGTTGCGATTTCAGTGTCTCCTGAAGGATGTTGTTCATCGGCACGGGACGAGTTCCGAAACGAGCTCTCACCTTTTGGTAGAAAAGGTCGAACGCCGGACTGTGCAGCGGCCTGTACACGGCCAAAATCCGGTGGTCGGTGTGGCAGATGTAGTTGGTGGTCAACTCCCACGATCCATAGTGAGACATGGCCGATATCCAGCTTTGTCCCTGCATGGCTTCCTCCATCTTGTCTACGTCACGGTAGACCATTCTGTCGAGGATCTCTTTTCTCGAGATAGTCGCCAGCTTGATCGTATCGACGAACACTTCGGCCAAGTGACGATAGAAACGTCGCTCGATATGCCTTAATTCGTCGGTTGTCTTTTCGGGGAAAGAGTTGCTCAGGTTTGTACGGACGACCGATCGCCGGTAGCGTACGACCTTGTAGAGCACAAAGTAGATCAGCGGGCCGAGCGTATGATACAATATACAGTCGGGTAACAGGCCGATGACCTTGCATGAGCCCATTAACAGAAGATATTGTATTTTGGTCGAAAAAGTCATTTCATCGGATTTTAGATCGGAATTCGTCGTATACAGCCGGCGTACAGGCGATGATTTGGCGTCCGAAGAGGTAGTTGTTTCCGCCCGAATAGTCCGTGACCCGAGCTCCGGCCTGTTGGGCGATCAGGGCTCCGGCTGCGACATCCCACGGCGACAGTTTGGCATGAAAAAATGCGTCGCAGCGTCCGCAGGCTAAGTAGGCCAGATCGGCAGCTGCCGATCCGACGCGACGGATGCCGTTCGTCGTGTTTTGCAACTCGATCAGACTGTCGATAAATCCGCTCTCTTTTGAGAGCAGTTCGTAGGAGAAGCCGAATGCGATCAGGGAGTTTTCGAGTTTTGTGGCCTTCGATACCTGTATTCTGATTCCGTTGAGGTAGGCATACGATCCGCGCCATGCATAAAACAGTTCGTCCCGGGTGACTTCATAGATGACGCCCAGTACCAACTGACCGTCGGCTTGCAGGGCAATGCTGACGCAGTAGGGCGAAAATCCATGAACGAAGTTGGTCGTACCGTCTAGCGGATCGATAATCCATTTTAGCGACTGCTTCTCGTCGGCTTGCGATTCGGTCCCCTCTTCCGTAATGAATCCGGCCTCCGGGGTCAGCTCTTTCAGGTGCTCGACGATCATCTTTTCGGTCTGCTTGTCGACATACGAGACCAGATTCTGGGCTCCTTTGTATTCCACCCGATCGTAGGTAAACGTTTTGTGTTGTTCCGCAATATAGGCGCCTGCCCGTCGGGCAAGGTCACATACATTCAGACATATCTCTCTGTAATCCAACATTTCTCTATTCTTCTTTGTCCTTGTCGGTTTTATCTGCCGGAGAGTCCTCAGTGGCATATCCGGCAACGACCAGAACGATCTCCCCTTTGGGTTCGTTCTCAGTAAAATATTCGGTTAGCTCTTCGAGTGTACCCCGACGGGTCTCCTCGAATTTTTTTGTCAGTTCACGGGACACGGAAGCCCGTCTGTTGGGACCGAAAGTCTCGGCGAGCTGTGCGAGCGTCTTTACCAAGCGGTAGGGTGATTCATAAAAAATCAATGTCCGCTCTTCGGTGGCCAATTTTTGCAGCTTTTTGGTACGTCCCTTTTTGTGTGGCAGAAAGCCTTCGAAACAGAAGCGATCACAAGGGAGTCCGCTATTGACCAGTGCCGGAACGAATGCGGTGGCGCCGGGCAGGGTTTCCACTTCAATGCCGTGTTCGATGCAGGTCCGGACCAACAGAAATCCGGGGTCGGAGATTCCGGGTGTCCCCGCATCTGAAACCAATGCGATATTCTCACCTCCCTCGATCGTCTGGGCTACGGCTTCGACCGCGGCATGTTCGTTGAATTTGTGGTGGCTCCATAACTTTTTCTCGAGGCCCAGATGTTTGAGCAACACCTGAGTGGTTCGGGTATCTTCGGCCAGAACGACATCTGCGGCGCCAAGTGTCTTTACGGCCCTCAGCGTAATGTCGTCCAGATTGCCGATCGGAGTCGGTACGATAAACAGTTTGGCCATAATGCAGACGGTTAGCCCAATTTTCTTTCGAGCAGGTCGATGATCATTTTGACGCTTTCGTCATCGGGGTTCCAGCTGTAATGGTCCTGAATATAAAGCAGGGCATCGTCTAAATTGGTAAACGTATTGAGCTGGGCCATCGTTGCGTTGAAAGCCTCGGCATTGCCACCGAAAAGATTGCGGATGATCATGAAACGATCGTTGATTCCGATATGCTGGCGGAGATCGCCGTTGATGCTTTTGGCTTGCAGCTTGGTTGCTACATCGGTATGGTTGTTTTGTTTTCCGAGCGCTTCGTTCATCGGGATGCTGCTGTTTTCGGACAACACCTCCCCGAATACTTTTTTGGACGGAGTTGAACCCATCTCCGTAGGGGTATGTGTAGGAGCTGTTTCTGCTGCGGGGGCCGGTTCCGTCGGACGCATCTGAGGTGCCGTTGGAATCGGTGCGGCTGGTTGCCGGAAGTGGGGTTGAACCGGGTCGGCCGGCCGATTGAACGAAACGGGTTTGGCCGGAGTGGGGTCATCGCCGTATAGCGACAGGATGACCTGTTTGTCTACTTTCGGACGGGGCATCTGATCCTCTTCGAACAGTCTGGGCTCCATCTCCGTATCGGGTTCGCTTGGTTCTTTGTGCTCTTCGTGAGATACCGAGCCCAAGATCGTTTCGGAGACGGTGTTAGGGGCAGGTGCGGAGGTGCTTTCGTGGCTGACGGCAACGGGACCTTCTGTCGTGAGACCGGATGGTGTCGGAGCAGCAGCAGGCTCAGCGGTCTGTTCTGTCTTTTCCTGTTCGGTAACCGAAGGTGCCGGACACACGTTTTGGCTCGGAGCAGGGTCGGCGAAGTCGATGACGGTTTCCGAAAGCAGGATTTCGTATAGATGTCTCAATTTGTCGAGAACGATATCCCGTTCTATGGCCGGAATGTTTTGGTTTTCACTCCACTGTTCGAAAATCTGCCGAATGCGATCCGTGTCGGCGATCAAATGTTGGATATTTTTCATGAAAAGTCTTTTTTATGCAAATTCAATCACAGCGTCGCATCTTTTCTCTGTAGGATGTGTACAGGAAAAGTGCCGAGAGCCATGGAGATAAATTTCCCAAAGACAAAGATAAGTTTTATGCTTCGGATTACAAAGAGCGTCAACCTGCAATTTTTGAAAAAAATAAATAATCATTCGGTTCCGTTATCATTGAAGGTGGCTGAGCAAGGGCTGGTTGCTTTTCCGGGAAATTATGTGTACCTTTGAAAACTTTTCGTTTACCCGGATCGGACGGCGGAAAGCGATAGGAGTTAGTTTTGTTTTTTAGGTTTAATTATTTATTTTAAGATTGGATGAAATCGCATAGAATTGGCGTGTTTTATGACGGAAATTTCCTGCTTCACGCTTCGAATTATTATAATTATATCCATCCTGTAAAGAGAAGGCTTTCAGTATCGGGCCTTCATCAATTTATTCTCCGGCGTGTTGCCGAGGAGGAACATATTGATCCGATGTGGTGTCAGATTACCGAGGCTCATTATTTTCGGGGTCGACTGAATGCGGCAGAGGCAGCACAGCGGGGCAATCAGCTCTACAACGACCGGGTGTTCGATGACATTCTGATGGCAGAGGGGGTTCATGCTCACTATCTGCCGCTACGCAATCTGCAAGGCAAACGCGAGGAACGGGGAATCGATGTATGGCTTTCGTTGGAAGTGTTCGAGCTGGTGATGATGCAACGGTTCGATACCGTGGTCCTGATCGTGGCAGATACCGATTATGTCCCGTTGTTGCGTAAATTGCAAGCATACGGTGTTCGAGTGATGTTGTTGAGCTGGGAGTTCGAGTACACGAATGACGAAGGCGTGCATATGACCACAAAAACTTCTCATGAATTGTTGACGATGGCTGCCTATCCGGTGGGTATGCATGAGGTGATCGAGTGTGGACTCGAACAGCACAATCCGTTGATTTGCGATCTGTTTGTTCCGGGAGACAACAATCGTTCCGTGCAAAATGAGCCCTTCCGGCAGGTCAGTGAGATCCTGTCGCTGAAGAATGGTTTCGGTTTTATCCGCTATCCGAACAACAACCTGTTTTTCCATAGTCAGGATGTCATAGGCGACTTCTATGATTTGGCGGTGGGCGATTCGGTCGAGTTTGTAATCGAGCAGAATGCGCAGAAACAGGATGTTGCCAAGTGTGTGAAAAAGATTCAGGATAGAGGCTCGAGCGCGGAGGATAACGGATCGGATAAAAAATAGAACAAACCTTAACCCTAAATATTAGTTATGAGAAGTGTATGGAGATTGACCTGCCTGATGCTGTTGCTTGTGCTTGGAGGAACGGCCCTGTCGGGCAGGAATATTGATAAGGAGGTGGCATGGAAGGCTTCGTGGATCAGCTCGGGGACGACCCGGGAGAAGCCTAACACGTGGCTGAACTATCGAAAGACCGTGAATCTGCCGAATGTTCCGACGAGCGTCACGGCACGGATTGCTGCGGATAGTAAATATTGGTTGTGGATCAACGGCAAGCTGGTCGTGTTTGAGGGTGGCCTGAAACGGGGTCCCAATCCATTGGATACCTACTACGACGAAGTGGAAATTGCTCCGTATCTGAGACGGGGAGAGAATACAATTGCCGTACTGTTGTGGTACTTCGGGCGGCCGTCGTTTGCCCACAACGATAGTAGAAAGGCCGGACTGTTGTTTGATTGCCAGACCGTGACCTTCGATATTTTGAGTGACGATACGTGGAAATGCGAGGCGAATCCGGCCTTCGGAACGTGCAGCCCGCCCGATCCCAATATGCGTCTTGCCGAGTCGAATATCCGCTACGATGCCCGCAAGGAGTATCTGACGTGGAATCAGCCCGACTTTAACGATGCCTATATGCCTCAGGCTGTGGAGAACGGAGCGGCCGGCAGTCGTCCGTGGAACAAGCTGGTAAAGCGTCCGATCCCGTTGTGGAAGGTTGGCGAGTTGCAAGCCTATCCGGCCCAGACGGTGAGCGGTGATACGATCATCTGTACGTTGCCATATAATGCACAGATCACACCTTATATCAAGCTGAAAGCCGAAGCGGGAGGAAAGGTGCAGATCTTTACCGACAATTACCTTAAATATAACGGAGGCGATAACTATATCCGTTGTGAGTACATAACCCGAGACGGATTGCAGGAGTATGAAAATCTGGGTTGGACCAACGGCCATCGGGTTTACTACGTGATTCCGGAAGGAGCAGAGGTGATTGAATTGAAATTCCGCGAGACGGGATACGATACGGAGTTTACCGGAACGTTCGAGTGTTCCGATCCGCTGTTCAACCGGTTCATCAAAAAGGCCGAACGGACACTTTATCTGACCATGCGCGACACCTATATGGACTGTCCCGATCGCGAGCGTTCGCAGTGGACCGGAGACGTGGTAAATGAGTCGGGCGAGGCATTGTATGTGCTTTCGCGCAGTTCCGATCAGTTGACACGCAAGTGGTTGTACAATCTGTCCGATTGGCAGAAGCCCGACAGTGTGATCTATGCGCCGGTTCCTTCGTCGAACTGGGACAAGGAGCTACCCGGACAGGTCATGGCCTCCTTGGGCTTTTTCGGTTTGTGGAACTACTATTGGTACACGGGTGATAAGGAGACGTTGGCACATGTCTATCCCGCTGTACAACGCTATATCGGTTTGTGGAAGAAGGGCCCCAAGGGAACGGTTCTGTTGCGTGAAGGCGGCTGGAACTGGGGTGACTGGGGCGACAACATCGATATCGTTCCGTTGCAGAATTGCTGGTATTATCTGATGATCAAAGGAATGCACAATGCAGCCCGCGTGTTGGGCCATAAGGCTGATGCACGTGCATACGCTGAAGAGATGGCTGCTTTGAAGCAGGCTTTCAACAGCCATTTCTGGAATGGGAAGGAGTATCGCGATCCGGAGTACAAGAAGCTGACCGACGATCGGATCCATGCTTTGGCTGTCGTTTCGGGATTGGCCGACAAGGATAAATATCCGGCGATTCTCGAAGTGTTCCGGACACAGGAGCATGCAAGTCCCTATATGGAGAAGTATGTATTTCAAGCGATGATGGAGATGGGCTATGGCGAAGAGGGCTTCCAGCGTCACAACCGCCGTTTCTCGAACATGGTGATGAACGACTATTTCACGACGCTGTTCGAGGGATGGGGCATCGGTTCGGAAGGATTCGGTGGCGGCAGCGTCAACCATGCGTGGAGCGGTGGCGGAATGACGGTTGCCTATCAGAGTATATGCGGTATCCGACCGATGGAAGTTGCTTACAATGTGATTGGTATATTGCCCGATCCGGCAGGGTTGAAGTCGGCCAGTGCCTCGGTACAGACTCCGGCGGGAAAGGTGAGCTCCTCGTTTGAAAACACGAACAACATTTTCGTATTGAATGCCGATATTCCTTCGGCATACGAAGGGGTGATCGGAACTCCGAAGGAGGGTGTACGCGAGGTCAAGATCAATGGCGTGACCGTATGGAAAGATGGAAAACCGGTCAAAAACAAGATTGCCCGTTGGAGTAAGCATCAGACCAGCGATCTGCATTTGAGTTTCGATGTGCCGGGTGGAACCTACAAGTTGATCGCCGTGAAGTAGAGCAATTTCTCGAGCGTACGAATAAAGAGGGGAGGATCGTTTTGAAGAGACGATCCTCCCTTTGCTTTACCGGATGTTTCTTATGGCAAGGAAAGAGGGGGAGTGTGAGGCAGTGGAATAACCAGAAAGCAGGGCGAAGGGTGGAAGAGAGGCGAAAAGATGAGATGGAGAGAGGAAATGTAGCAAGGTAGCAAGGTGACGTTTTTATTGCTTTTAAAAGAAAAACAGACTGATGTATGCATGTACTATCAGTCTGTTTTTATGTTGCATTACGAAATGCTCTCGAAATTCCCTCGCTCGCAAAGAAGCAGAAGTGTGCTGCTCTGCTACTCTTTGATTCGGAAATGACGTTCCGATTTTTTGGGATAGATGTCGTTGATCGTAATGAGAATTCCGGTCTCCTCCACGTTGCCGAAATCGGGATTGATCACCGTGCCGAACACCTTCATCGAGGGCGACAGGCTCATGTAGGAGTTGATCAGCGGCGGTATGTTTTCGCGGTATTTCCGGATCTCACGGGTTAGGATTCGGTAATCTTCCGTATAGGAGCCTCCGGTGAAGAGCGCCTCCATCTTTTCGGTGTCGAAGACAAGATCGATGGGATGGATGGCCTCGACAAGGTGTTCCCTGTCGGGGAAATATTTGTGCAGAAAGTAGAGCAGCATGTTGCGGGCCTCTTTGTCGTAGGAGCTGTACATGGTGACTTTCCCGAAGAAGTAACGCATGTCCGGGTTGTTGATGACCAGTGCACCCAATCCGTCCCAGAGGTTGTCCAACGAATAGAGCCCCTTGGGGTTGCTCCTCGAACCCTGATAGTGGGGCTGGATGAACGAACGTCCCAATTCGATCGTGTAGGGTAGATATTCGTTGCGGAATCGATCCGTGAATCGGAAGTAGTGTTCGGTCGACATACATTTGGGATGGGAGGTCCGAGAGATGATGAACCGGTATCCTCCGACGATCTCCCGCTCTTTGGGATCCCAGACGAGCAGTTGTTGGTATCCTTCCGGATCGAGATCCTGTTCGTCGATGTCGACGTCGGCTCCGGTTCCACCGCCTCCGTCGCGGAAAGAGAGCTCGCGTAACCGCCCGATCTCTCGCATGACGTTGGGACATTGGGCTGCCGTTACGACATAAATGGTGTTTCCTCCGTTATTGGTATGTCTTAAAAAATGATCTTTCGTCAGTTCGGCTTCGATCAGATCGGTCGGAACCGGATCAATCAATGGTTTCATCAGATGTTTCAGTTTGCTGAGCACCGTATTATGCTTTGTGTAAACTCCACGCAAAAATATGGATATTTAGCAAAAAAGCAAAAGAGACAGGGGTTTTCTTTGCAGTGGAGAGTAGTGTTCGAAACTATTTTTCTTGCTTCATTCGATATACGGCGTCTCGAACGAAATCGGAAGCCTCTTTTGTGGAGGGGAACTCTTTCAGCCGGTCGCAGGGGATCGGGGTGCCGAACCGGATGTTGAAGTGCTTTCCCTTCTGTTTGAACATCTCGTCGGCCAGATAGAGCATCTCGATGTTGGCCTTGATGCCCAGAAAAGTACGCAGATTGGCCAGATTATAGAAGAAAGAGGATAGTTTCCCTTCAAAGAATACCGGTACGATGTCGCGTCCGCTGGAGATGGCATTTTTGATAAAACTCGGTTTCCATGCGAGATCTTGTACGACTCCTTTTATTCTTCTCGAGCAGAGTCCGGCCGGGAAGGTGGCGATCGGACCGCTGTCGTCGAGCTGGGTTTTGAGCATCTGGACGTATTCGGCCTTTTGTCGTCCGTGTTTGTTGATCGGAATGAAGAGCGACTTGAGCGGAGTGAGGTACATCAGCAGGTCATTTACAATGATGTGTACCTTACCGAAGCGTTTGTAGATTTCGTCGCAGAGCATCAGTCCGTCCATCCCACCGAACGGATGGTTCGATACGAACAGGTAACGGCCATCATCGGCCAAACGTTCGATTCCTACGGCCTGATAGCTGATGCCCATGTCGACAAATGCCGCACGGATGAAAGGTATGGAGTCGAGGTGGGCGTATGCGGTCAGTATTCGGTTGATTTCGTCTTGATGAATGGTTCTTTTCAGATAGGCGATGACGAATCGGGGAAGGGTTTTGGCCAAACGGGGGTTTTTGTCTCGAATGACTTTTTCCAGATCGATTCGCAGAGAGTCGTTTTTTTCATCCATTGTTGAGAGAGTGTTTTCACAAAAGTAGGAGATTATTTAAGAAAAATGATCTTTCGCGGTAAATTTTGTACTTTTACCCCCAAAAGCAGATTGTACATGGAGAATGCGGTTTATCATGTTCCGGCATTGCTGGAAGAGACCATCGAGTTGTTGGAGATCAAGCCCGACGGTGTGTATGTCGATCTGACCTTCGGCGGGGGCGGACATTCGCGTGCAATACTTGAAAGGCTGTCGGCCGAGGGGCGGTTGTTCGCCTTCGATCAGGATAGTGACGCCCGGGCAAATCTTCCCGAAGATCCGCGGATTACCTTCGTGGAGTCGAATTTCCGGTTTATGCGCGGGGCATTGCGTTGGCGCGGGATCGAGCAGGTCGATGGCATTTTGGCCGATCTTGGGGTGTCGTCGCACCACTTCGATACGCAGGAGCGTGGATTTTCGTTCCGCTTCGATGCGCCGCTCGATATGCGGATGAACCGCAGGGCCAAGCTCTCGGCCCGGGAGGTATTGAACGATTACGATCTCGAAACGTTGTCTTCCCTTTTTAAACGTTACGGTGAGTTGGATTCGTCGCGGCGGATTGCCCGGTGTGTAGTGGATTATCGGGAGAAGCAGCCGATCGAGCGGATTCAAGATCTGACGGATGCCCTTGCTCCGGTTCTGCCGCGAAACGGCGAAAGCAAGTTTTTGGCCAAACTGTTTCAGGCGATCCGCATCGAAGTCAACGGGGAGATGAATGCGCTGGAGATGATGTTGGAACAGTCGCTGCGGGTGTTGCGGCCCGGAGGACGGTTGGCGGTGATTACGTATCATTCACTCGAGGACCGTATGGTGAAAAACTTCATGCGGAGCGGTAATTTCGAGGGGAAAACCGTGCAGGATTTTTACGGTCGGGTTCTCTCGCCATGGAGCGTCGTTACCCGTAAGGCGGTGGTGCCGTCACCCGAAGAAGTGGCCCGTAATCCGCGGTCGCGGAGTGCCAAACTGCGTGTGGCGAGCAAACTTTAGCATGTAGGGTTTGCCGTAAGATAATTTTGTTAACTTTGCTGATTCGATAAAGCGTTTTTTGATATGAGAAAAAGAATGTTGAGCATCGGGGCGTTGCTGTTTGTGCTGACCGTATCGTCGGTCCGCGTATCGGCACTCTCTCCCGAGGCGCAATCCCGTTATGATAAAGGTATGGCCCTTTATGAGAAGCAGAAGTATGCTGCGGCTCAAACCGAATTTGAAAAGGCAATCGCGTCGGCCGGTACGGACGATGCCGGTTTTGTCGAACGGGCGGCCTATTATGTGGCCGTTTGTGGGGCTCAGATGCGCGGTACGGATGCCCGAGAGGGGTTGAATTACTTTTTGGAGGAGTATCCCCAATCGATCTATGCCAACGATGTGCGGTTTGCCATGGGAACGCTGCTGCACGATGAGGGCGACTATGCGGGGGCCTATGAGCAGTACACGCAGGTCGATCCGTATGAGCTCGATTTTTCGAAATACGACGAATATAATTTCCGGCGCGGATATGCGGCCTACATGAACGGCGATACCGACGAGGCGTACAGCTGTTTTAAGAATTGCAACTCCGACGAGAGCTACCTGCCCCATGCAACCTATTACATCGCTTATATCGACTATACACGGGGCGATTTGGCATCAGCCAAGCGGGGATTCGCATCGTTGGCCGACAACCCGGCCTATGCACCGGTCGTTCCGTTCTATCTGTTGCAGATCGAATTTCAGGAGGGAAATTACGCTTATGTGATTGAAAACGGGGTTCCGTTGTTGGCGAAAGCCACCGAGTCGCGCCGTCAGGAGATTTGCCGCATAGTCAGTGAAGCCTATTTCCATACGGGCGATTATGCGAAGGCGCTCGGGTATATGGAGAACTATGCCGAACTGGGTGGCGAGATGGGGCGCGAGGAGCTCTATCTGACCGGATACTGCAACTATATGGCAGGTAACTACGACCGGGCGATCGAACAGCTCTCTAAAGTCGCCTCCGGAGGTGATGAATGGGCACAGAATGCCAGCTATCACTTGGGTGATTGCTATTTACAGACGGGAGACAAGCAGCGTGCAATGAGTGCATTTGCGCTGGCGGCTTCGGCCGATTTCGATCCGGCGATCCGCGAGGAGTCGATGTTCAACTACGGTAAGCTGCAGTACGAACTGGATCGTGGCGGTTTCAATGCGGCCATCACTACGCTCGACAACTACATCAAGACCTATCCCGATTCACCCCGTGTGAACGAGGCTCGCGAAATTTTGCTGGCCGCCTATTTCAATTCGCGGAATTACGATGCGGCCTACGAAGCGATCCGGCAGCTCGATGATCCGGACAACAACGTGAAGATGGCGTTGCAGAAGATTGTCTATTTCCGGGCGTTGGAGTGTTTCGAGGCAGGGGATTACGATCAGGCGCTCGCGCTGTTCGATGTGGCCGACCAGAACCGGTATACGGCAAAATATACGGCACTGACGAAGTTCTGGAGGGCCGAGACCTATGTCAAGAAAGGCGATTATGCCAAGGCGGCTCCGCTCTATGAGACCTACATGTCGCTCGCACCGAGTGGGGAGCGCGAGAAACTGCTGGCACTCTATAATTTGGGATACTGCTACTTCAACGGCAAACAGTGGAATAAGGCTCAGGACCGTTTCAATCGTTTCGTGGCCTCCTATACGTTGAAGGACAATTTGCGTTCCGATGCGTTTAACCGTTTAGGAGACATTGCTTTTGCTCAGCGCGAATACTATAAGGCGATCGAAAATTACGATAAGGCGATTGCTTTGGGGAACAACGGTGCGGATTATGCCCGCTTCCAACGGGCCATCATGTTGGGGTTAGTGGATAAGTACGACCGGAAAGTCGAGTCGTTGGTGGCGATCATCGGAGACGGCAAGAGCGAGTATGTCGACGATGCGATGTTCGAACTGGGACGAACCTACGTGCGCCACGAACGGTTCAACGATGCTGCCGCAGCGCTCAAACGGTTGGTCAACGGTTATCCCCAATCGCCCTATGTGGTCAGCGCACTGTCGGAGCTGGGATTGATCTATCAGAATCTGGGTAAGGACGATGAGGCATTGCGCTATTACAAACAGGTGGTTGAACAGTATCCGTCGTCGCCACAGGTTAAGGATGCGATGCTTGGAATCAAGAATATCTATGTGGACCACAATGAGGTGGACTCCTATCTGGCGTTTGCACAGAAGAGCGGATTCGAAACAGACGTGTCTGCCGTAGAACGGGATTCGTTGTCGTTTGCTGCTGCAGACCGAGTTTATCAGAACCGCGATTATGCTCGGGCTCTGAATCTGATGGACAGCTATCTGCAAAAGTATCCACAGGGAGTCTATCGGGCCGATGCACTCTTTGCTTTGGGGGATTGTTCGCTGCATGAGGGTAACCGGGCAGGAGCTTTGGCCGCTTTCGAGGAGGTCGGAGCGATGCCGAGTAACCGCTATCAGGTGATGGCTTTGCAGAAGGCAGCCTCTATGCGTATGGAAGATAAAGAGTATGCGGCCGCAGCTGATCTCTACAAGCGATTGAGTACGACCGCGCTGCAAAAGAGTACGGTAGTTGAGGCCCTGACCGGTTATCTCGATGCGATTGTGGCGACGAATGATTGGACGGCTGCCGGAGTTGCGGCCGACGAGGTGCTGGAGTCGCCTTATGCCGCGGATGATCTGGCCCGCAAGGCCCATTTTGTGAAAGGGCGTTCGTTGCAGGCTGCCGGTGATGAGGCAGGGGCACTGACCCACTATCGCGAAGTGACCGATGCGAGAACACGGGATGCGGCAGAGTCATACTACCACATCATTTCGATTCTGTATAAACAGGGAAAACTCAAGGAAGCCGAGCAGGAGGTATTTGCCTTCTCTGAACAGAATTTGCCGTATCAGTATTGGATGGGCAAGGCATTCCTTGTGTTGGGCGACGTATATGTGAAACAGGGTGATGCCTTTCAGGCGAAAGCGACCTATCAGAGTATCGTGGATGGATACACGGACAAGACGGACGGTGTCGTGGACGAGGCTCTGAAAAAAATCGAGTCGTTGAAATAGGGTGTTTTACAAACAAGGAGATTAAAGCAGAAAGAAGCTATGAAAAAAACGATAATGGCCGTTTCGGCGCTACTGATTTTCGTACAGGGTTGGGCTCAGCAGGGCGATGGAGATCTGAACCGGGAGCTGGATGTGACGCGCGAGTATGAACCGACGGTGAACAGTGCGGTCAAGCTGGGAATCAAACCCAATATGGTGGACACCGCATCGTTGCGCGTCGACGTGGACTATGAGATTACGCCCGATCCGATTCAGTATCGGTCGGAGGTTACGCCGATCAAACCGGTGTCGGTCAGTGTGGACGATTTGCATGAGGAGCTTCCGTTCTACATTAAGGCCGGATTGGGCGTTCCATTCCAGAGTGTTTTGGATGCGAATATCTCGTCGATCCGAAATCTGAACGGAAAGTGGGGCCTGTACGTGAACCATTACGGAAGCTGGAGCAAACGGAAGAACTATGATGGTCTAAAAACACCCGGAAGCCAGACCTTCAATACGGTCGGTGTATTCGGCGAACACCGTTTCGGCCGTTTCGGTATTGGAGGCGAGATCGGGTTCGATTACGACAAGATCAGCCGCTATGGATATAGCTCTTCGTGGGCTGAATCCGTTTACGGAGAGTCGGCAACCGATCTGTTCGATGCTTCGGCAAACGCTTTACGCCAAAACTATTCGACGGTGAGGGGAAAGATCGTCTTTGGTCACTCGTTCGAAGACCTTTCGCGGTTCAATATTCGTTTCGGTGCCGAAGGGTACTATTTCAGCGATCGTTATGATGCCAAGGAGGCGCACGTGAATGCGTTCCTCGATCTGGGTAAGCGGTTCGGAATCCACGAGATTACGTTGCATGCCGGCTATGATCTGTATCAGGGAAGCGGGTTGCTCGATGAGTATAAGAACAGCATGTTTTCGATTCGGCCCATGTACCGGGTTCGTGGGGGAACCTTCGATATTGCCTTAGGGGTTACCTATGTGGCGGTTATGGATGACTTTACGTACGCAGATGAAGGAGACGGACAATCGGCTTCGGTCCTGTTCCCTCTGTTTGATTTGAAGTGGAAGATAGCCAAAGGTTTTACCCCCTATTTGAAACTCGACGGCCGTCAAGACAATTACGGGTATCGCAATACGACGCTTTGGAATCCGTATGTACTGCAAGGTTTCGTAGGTCGGAATACGAGTGTAAACGATGCCCGAATCGGTATTCGTGGAAGCAGTGCTTCTTCGTTCTCGTATAATGTCTACGGCGGATTCTCCCGGTATCTGAATATGAATTATGCCCAGAACTATTATTATCAGGCGACGGATGGAACTCCGGTCTATCAGGGCAATGTCTTTGTCCTTGCACAACGCGATGTGACAATGTGGACCGTGGGCGGAGAAGTTGTGGGCCGGATTTCGGGTAAATTCGGTATGGAGCTCGGCGTACAGTATAAAGGCTATCGGGTGAAAGAGGTCGATGGTGTGAAGGCGCGTCTCGGATTGCCCGCTTTGACTGCTCGATTGGCACTGAATTACAACTATCGGGACAAGTTGCTATTGAAGGCAGGGGCGGATGTCTACGGGCCACGCGATTATGAGATGTTGTTCACGTCGTACACCCACCCCAGTGAAGTGGTATACGGTCACGACAACATGCAGGTTGACGTACATCTCGGTGCCGAGTACAATTTCTCGAAAAATTTCGGAATCTTTGTCGAAGGACGGAATCTGGCCAATCAGTCGCTCTACTATTACAATCAATATAAAGCGTTGGGCATTAATTTCCTTGCCGGCGTCAAGATCCAGTTTTAAGGATTGGTCCGTGAGCTGAATAAGAGGCTAAAGAGATTCAGTTATAAAGAGAGAGAGGAGCAAATCATTCGCTCCTCTCTCTCTTTTTTATGGATATTGGTGTTTCGGTCCGGAACTATTCGATACGATGTGCCCCTTGCGAGATGTTGACCTCGATGATCCGCGGAGCCTTACCGAACTTGTGTTGGAACTTGTCGCTGATTTCGGCTACGTAGTTGTCGTAGGCTTCGGTCTTCACCAAGTTGATGGTACATCCGCCGAATCCGCCACCCATCATGCGGGCTCCGAGAACACCGTCCGTGCGATGTCCGATTTCGGCCAGGAAGTCGAGCTCCTCGCAGCTCACCTCATACCATTTGCTCAGCCCTTCGTGCGAGCCGTTCATCTTCTGTCCGAAGGTGACGTAATCACCCTTCTCGAGGGCGGCACAAGCCTCCAGCAACCGGTTGTTTTCGTTGATGACGTAGCTGCAGCGGCGGTATACGATCGGATCCATCTCGTCCTTATAGGTGTTGAGCATATCCATCGTAACGTCGCGCAGTGATTCGATACCGCCTACGTGTTTCAAAATAACGGCGACTCCGGCTTCACACTGTGCCCGACGCACGTTGTATTCCGAAGAGGCGAGCGTATGCTTCACCTGCGTGTCGAACAATACGACCCGGCATCCTTTCGGATCGAATGGTTCGAGTTTGTAATCCAGAGAACGGCAGTCGAGACGGATCACCTTTCCGGCTTCACCGAACAGCGAGGCAAACTGGTCCATGATTCCGCAGCGTACTCCCACGTAGTTGTGTTCGGTCATCTGTCCGATTTTAGCTAATTGTGCCCGGTCGAAATTTAAATTGAAAATGGAATTGATAGCGAATCCGACAGCGCTTTCCAAGGCTGCGGAGGAGGAGAGACCTGCTCCGAGCGGTACGTCACCACCAAACACCATGTCGAATGGATGAACCAATCCACCCCGTTTCTCCATCTCCTGAATGACTCCATAGATGTAGCAGGCCCATTGCTGAGCGGGTTTTTCGCCGTGCATATCCATCTCGATCGATTCGTTGTAGTCGATCGAATGGATGCGGTAGTTTTTCCCGTCGTTCGGTTTGATGGCAACGTAGATGGCTTTATCGATTGCGCCCGGAAGAACAAACCCCAGATTGTAGTCGGTATGTTCGCCGATCAGGTTGACGCGGCCCGGAGAAGCAAACAAGGAGGCTCCTTCGCCGTAAAGTTTTTTAAACTGTTCTTGAATTTTAGTTTTCATAGCTGTAATGAGGTTATTATAGTTTATTGTGATCGATTGAGTCAAGATAAATGGAGTCGGGATAGGTCACGCCGCACAGGAAAAGTCCTTGTGGCGGAGCGGAACTGCCGGCGCTGCATCGGTCCTTCTCTTCGATAATTTGAGAAAAGTCCTTAACCGTTATTTTTCCACGTCCTACATCGACGAGTGTGCCTACAATGGCGCGTACCATGTTGCGTAAAAAACGGTCCGCCGTAATCGAGAAGAGCAGCAGATCTTCGTGCTCGCGTTTCCATGCGGCATGCGATACCCGACAGAGATTGGTCTTGTTGTCGGAATGCAGCTTGCAGAAACTCGTAAAATCGTTATGGGTGAGCAGTAGTGTTGCGGCTTCATTCATTTTATCCACGTCGAGTGGCCAGTTCACCTGATAGGCGGTGTCGATTCGGAACGGATCTTTTCGGAGCGAAACGCAATACTCGTAGGATCGGGACAAGGCGTCGAAGCGGGCGTGGGCGGTCGGCTTTACAGGCCGGATGCGCCGAATGGCGATGTCGTGCGGCAGCAAGGCATTCAGATGGTAGCAGAAGTCGACCGGTCGGTCGATTTCTGTCTCCGAGTCGAAGTGGGCAACATAATACGATGCGTGTACTCCAGTGTCGGTCCGTCCGGCTCCGACTGTTTCGGTCGTGCGACGCAACAGTGTGGAGAGCCCCTTTTGGAGCGTCTGCTGCACGGAGGGTGCATTCGGCTGGATTTGCCATCCGTTGTAGGCCTTCCCGGAGTAGGAGAGTTCGATGAAGTAGCGCACGGTCGTCGGTTTTATCGTAGGCAAAGATAACATTTTTGGTGGGATGTAAAAATAGAAAACGATTTGTTTCTCTGCCGGTCGGTCGAGCGATGCGGTCCGGAGCGTCGTGGTTCCGGCTCAGGTCAAGTCTCTTCCGGGGTTGCGGAGATTGTCGGCGGACGGTGGCGTTTTTTTGTATTCGGGTGGGATTTTATCTAAAAAAGCGTAAATTTGCGAAAATATTGATTAGCTTATGAAAGTTGCATTGATCGGGTATGGCAAGATGGGGAAGGAGATCGAAAGTATCCTCATCGACAGAGGCCATACCGTTTCTCTGATTATTGATATAGATAATGCGTCCGATCTGGATGCGGCACATTTGGCGGGTGTCGACGTGGCCATCGAATTTACGACGCCTCAAACGGCTTTCGGAAATATCATGACCTGTCTCGAGGCGGGTGTTCCGGTAGTTTGTGGAACGACCGGATGGCTCGATCGGCTCGAAGAGGTGAAAGAGACGTGTCGTTCGCGTAACGGGGCGTTTTTTTATGCGTCGAATTACAGTGTAGGAGTCAATGTCTTCTTTGAGGTGAATCGTCGTTTGGCGGAGTTGATGGAACGTTTCCCGGAGTACGACGTAACGGTCGAGGAGACACACCATACGCAGAAGAAGGATGCTCCGAGCGGTACGGCGATTACGATAGCCGAAGGAATCCTCGAAAATTTGAGCCGAAAGCAGAAATGGGTGTGCGGTGTAACGACGGTTCCGGGAGAACTGGAGATCACGGCCGTACGGCGCAGCATCGTGCCGGGAACCCATACGGTCACCTATGAGTCGGCGGCCGATCAGATCACCCTTACGCATCGTGCCAACGGACGTCGCGGTTTCGCTATGGGAGCGGTTCTCGCTGCCGAATTTCTCTGCGGCAAACAGGGTATCTATACCATGAAGGATTTGTTGGGTCTCAACTGATAAAACGATCTAAAGGGTGAATGCAGCGATGAATCGATTGAAGGAGATTTGGGCGAATCGGTGGGTCCGGTTCGGAGTCGTCACGTTTTTGTATCTGTTGTGGTTCGTCGTCTGGACAGGGAATCTGTGGCTTCTGTTGGGAGTCGTGGTGATCTACGATATCTATATCTCGAAGTGGATGTACCGCCTGTTCTGGAAAAAACACAAGGAGCGCAAACGTTCGAACAAAACCTACCGTAAAACCTCCGAGTGGATCGAGGCGATTGTCTTTGCGACGGTCGTGGCGACGCTCATCCGGATCTTTTTCTTCGAGATGTATGTCATTCCGACCCCTTCGATGGAGAAGAGCATGTTGGTGGGTGACTATCTGTGCGTGAGCAAGGTGGCCTACGGTCCCAAGATGCCCAATACGCCGCTCTCGTTCCCGTTCGTACACAATACGATGCCGTTGTCGCAAACCAAAAAGTCGTTTGTCGAGTGGATCAAGTGGCCCTATCACCGTTTGGCCGGTTTCGGAGAGGTGAAGCGCAACGATCCGGTCGTGTTCAACTTTCCCGAGGGTGACACGGTGAGCCTGTCCTATCCGGCCGACAGCTACTACAACGCGCTGCGCCAGTATCAACGGGTTTATGGTGAGCAGCGAGGACGGCAAATGTTGCTCGATGAGGGGATTGTCGTGCGCCCGGTGGATAAACGTGAGAATTATGTCAAACGGGCGGTTGCTCTGCCCGGAGATACGATATTGATCCGTCATTCCGAAGTGTGGATCAACGGCGAACCGCAGGTGGAGATCCCCGGAAAACAGTACAACTATACGGTCTATACGAACGGTACGGCCATCAACCCCGACCATTTCGAGGATATGGGAATCGCACAGGCCGACATCCATTTCGATGCGAATCAAGGCGTGTATTTCATGTTGCCGTTGACTGCGGCCAATGCCGAGCGGATCCGGGCGATGGGTAATGTGACGGCTGTGGAGAAGAGCGAAGCGGAGGGAGCCGATCCCGATATTTTTCCACACGACACGACGTATGCATGGAACGTCGATAATTTCGGTCCGCTGTGGATTCCGAGCAAAGGAGCGACCGTAGAGCTGACCGTAGAGAACCTGCCGCTTTATCGCCGGATCATCGAGACCTACGAGGGGCACCGGCTGGAGGTGAAAGGAGATCGGATATACATCGATGGAAAGGAGGCAAACCGTTATACGTTTGCGATGGATTACTACTTCATGATGGGAGACAACCGGCATAATTCGGCGGACTCGCGTTATTGGGGCTTTGTTCCGGAGGATCACATTGTCGGCAAACCTTCGTTCGTGTGGTTGTCGCTGGACAAGGAGAAGAGTTTCCCGGCAAACATCCGGTGGAACCGACTGTTCTCGAAGATTAGATAACCGTCGTCTGAAGATGGAGCGGACAGAAGAAGATAGCTATTTGACCCTTGCGGAGCCGGCAGAGGCGTTGTACAAGGAGAAGGGAAGCAAGTTTCTGGCTTATGCCTATCCGGTGAGCAGCGAGGAGCAGATCCGCGAATGTCTGGACGCCCTGCGAAAACGTTACTATGATGCGACGCATCACTGTTATGCGTGGAGGCTGGGAGCGGACGGTCAGAATTATCGGGTCAATGACGACGGAGAGCCTTCGTCGACGGCGGGACGTCCGATTCTGGGCCAGCTGCTTTCGTACGGTGTGACCGATGTGTTGGTGGTTGTGGTCCGCTATTTCGGCGGGACAAAGCTGGGGGTGTCGGGACTGATTGCGGCCTACAAGGAGTCGGCCGCGGCGGTGCTGTCAGCAGCACAGATTGTCGAGCGGACGGTCGATGTGCGGTTCGAGGTGGAGTTCGGTTATCTTGTAATGAATGATGTGATGCGGGTGGTCAAGGAGATGCGTCCCGAAGTGCTCGAACAGCGTTTCGATAACTTGTGTACGATGCAGTTGTCGATACGTGCGGGTCGTGCGGATGCGCTTCGCGAACGGCTGCAGAAGATAGAAGGAATACATATAGAAACCAAATAGTCGATTGGATCATGGGAAAGAAAAATCTAGTTTCGGTTACCGATTTTTCGTGTGACGAGATACTTCATATTATGGAACTGGCTGCGCGGTTCGAGGCCGATCCACACCAGCAGGTTTTGGCGGGCAAGGTGATCGCTTCGCTTTTTTTCGAGCCGTCGACCCGCACGAGGCTCAGCTTCGAGAGCGCGATCAACCATCTGGGGGGCCGGGTAATCGGCTTTTCGGAGACGGCGAATACGAGTGTATCGAAGGGGGAGACCTTCCATGATACGATTATGGTGATATCCAACTATTGCGATATGATCGTCATGCGCCATTCGATCGAGGGCGCAGCGCGGTATGCGAGCGAAATTTCGAAGGTCCCGGTGGTCAATGCCGGCGACGGAGCGAATCAGCACCCGAGCCAGACGCTGCTGGACCTCTATTCGATCAAGAAGACGCAGGGAACGCTCGATAATCTGCACATCGTTATGGTGGGCGACCTGAAATACGGTCGTACGGTCCACTCTCTGTTGCAGGCGCTGTCGTTCTTCAATCCGACCTTTACCTTCGTGGCGCCCGATGAGCTTAAGATGCCCGATGAGTACAAGCTGTTTTTGGATGAGAAGGGGATTCGTTACACCGAGACGCGATACATTGAGGATGCGATCCGCGATGCGGATATCGTCTACATGACCCGGGTACAGCGCGAGCGGTTTTCCGATCCGATGGAGTACGAGCGGGTGAAGAATGTGTATGTGCTGAAGAACAGCACGCTGGAGGGGACTAAGCCGAATATGCGTATCCTGCATCCGCTGCCGCGTGTGGGGGAGATCGATACGGACGTGGACAGCAATCCGAAGGCCTACTATTTCCAACAGACCGAGAACGGGATGTATACCCGTATGGCGATCATCAGCTACCTGTTGGGCGTGGTGAAATAAACGATAGAATTACGAGAAAATAAAAATAGAGGATCATGGCGCAAACAGAGGGAAGATTGGAAGTGCGGGCGATCGAAAACGGAACGGTGATCGATCATATTCCCGCGAGCAGTCTGTTCAAGATTATCCGGATATTGGGACTGGAGCAGGAGACGCACTGCATTACGTTCGGGACGAACCTCGAGAGCAAACGGATGGGGACCAAGGCGATCATCAAGATCAACGATCGTTTCTGCGAGCAGGAGGAGATCAACCGCATCGCCATAGTGGCACCGGAGGCTTCGGTGAATATCATTCGTAACTTCAAGGTGGTCGAAAAACATACGGTAACGATTCCCGAAACGATACAGGGTTTTGTACGCTGCGCCAATCCGCGTTGCATAACCAATCACGAGCCGGTCGAAACGTCGTTCCGGGTTATCAAGGCTGGGGAGGAGATCGCTTTGCGGTGTAAGTATTGCGAGAAGATCACCCATCAGGAACAGATCGAAATCCGGAAATAGATCGATTGTTTTTTTGTGAGTCGTTGAATGAACCCGTGTCGCGATGTCCGACACGGGACTCTATTTTGCGGCTCTTGTGTTGAAATGGATCAGCGGATGCGCTTTGTTGGGCCCCAAGTGATCTTTATTTCGGCGGCATAGGTCGGTTATCTTCAGTGCAATACTCTTGTAGCCGGTCGGCCGGGCTACTATGCTGGTTAGCTCGATGCGTTCGTCTATACGGGCCAATAAGGCTTCTGAGGCAGGGCGCGTAGGGTGACAGAAAACGAACGGCAGGGTTCCGACAAAAACGATCGAGGGAATGAAGATCGGATGTCGTTTCATGCTATTGGATTGTAGTTGAAAGTCTGAACGGGAAAATCGGTATTGAATTTCAGATAAAATAGCGGGTTTGTCGAGACGAAGAACTACGGCGCGAGAGGTCGTCCTGTAAAAAAAGAGTTTCCGGTCGGGAGACATATCGTTTTTCCTTCGAAAAGCGTTATCTTTACCGGTTGTTTTGATTAAGAGATGGACGCATCGAACGAAAATAAATTCATTCATGTCAAGGGTGCCCGGGTCCACAACCTCAAGAACATCGAGGTGAAGATCCCGCACAATCAGCTGGTTGTCATTACAGGGCTTTCCGGATCGGGAAAGTCGACATTGGCCTTCGATACCATATTTGCCGAAGGGCAGCGCCGCTATGTCGAAAGTCTTTCGGCCTATGCGCGTCAGTTTCTCGGAAAGATCAATAAACCGGATGTCGATTTCATTACGGGAATTGCGCCGGCCATTGCGATCGAACAGAAGGTCAATACGCGGAATCCGCGTTCGACGGTGGGAACCTCGACCGAGATCTACGACTATTTGAAACTGCTGTTTGCCCGCATCGGACGTACCTATTCGCCGGTTTCGGGTCGGGAGGTACACGAGGATCAGACCGACGATGTGATCCGGTTTATCACGTCACAGCCTGCCGGTACACGGATTTTGGTGACGATGCCGCTCCGATTGGGCGAAGGACAGGGGCTGATCGAGAAGTTGACGCTGTTGGTCGGTGAGGGTTTTCAGCGAATCTATGTCGATGGACAGACGCTTTTTATCGAGGATGTGATCGGACAGGTCGATGCATATGCCGGACGGAACGACCTGCGGATCGTGATCGACCGGGCCAAGGTGACCGACGATGAGGAGACGCTCCACCGGCTCGGCGATTCGGTCGAAACGGCTTTCCGACATGGAGATGGGTACTGCGATGTGGTGGTGCAGGCGGCAGAAGGCGATCGGATCGAGGAGTTTTCCGACCGTTTCGAGCTGGACGGTATCTGCTTCGAACATCCGACGGAGCATCTGTTCAGCTTTAACAATCCGTTGGGAGCCTGCCCCCGTTGCGAAGGGTACGGGAAGGTGATCGGCATCGACGAGGATCTGGTCATCCCCGACAAGAATAAAAGTATCTATCAGGATGCGATTGCCTGCTGGCGTGGAGCGACAATGAAGTGGTGGCGCGACCAGCTGATCGAACACGCCTCGAAATTCGGTTTCCCGATACATCGCCCCTATCATGATCTTACGAAAGAGGAGAAGATCCTGCTGTGGAAAGGGAATGAATATTTTTATGGTTTGGATAGGTTCTTCAAGTTTCTGGAGAGCGAACGATATAAGATTCAGTACCGTGTGATGTTGTCCCGTTACACGGGAAAGACGATCTGTCCCGATTGCGGAGGCAGACGGTTGCGTAAGGAGGCATTCTATGTGCGTGTGGGTGGAAAGGACATCGGAGAGCTGGTGGCCATGCCGGTGACCGAGTTGCAGCGCTTCTTTACCGAATTGCAACTCACCGAGCATGAGGAGCAGACGGCGTCGCGGGTGTTGACCGAAATCCAGAACCGGATCGAATATCTGGTGGAGGTCGGTTTGGGCTATCTGACGCTCGATCGCCTGTCGTCGACACTTTCGGGCGGAGAGAGCCAGCGAATCAATCTGGCGATCTCGTTGGGAAGCAGTCTGGTCGGATCACTCTATATCCTTGACGAGCCGAGCATCGGGTTGCATCCGAGGGATACGCATCGGTTGATCGGAGTGCTGAAGAAGTTGCGGGATCTGGGCAATACGGTCATTGTCGTTGAGCACGAGGAGGAGATCATCCGTGCGGCCGATACTGTGATCGATATCGGACCGGGAGCCAGCTATCAGGGCGGAGAGGTGATGTTTCAAGGTGGAGTGGAGGAGTTGTTGCGTGATCAGCGCAGCCTGACGGCCAAGTATCTGCGTCGGGAGGAGCGGATCGAGGCTCCGGCGAGTGTACGCCGTTCGAACAGCTATATAGAGATCATCGGAGCCCGGGAAAACAACCTGAAGGGAATCGATGTCCGTTTTCCGTTGGGGGTCATGACCTGCGTGACGGGGGTCAGTGGAAGCGGCAAGTCGTCGCTTGTGCGCGATATTCTCTATCCGGCCCTGCGTCGGGAGCTCTACGAGACGGGTATGAAACCCGGTGATTTCGAACGGATCGGCGGTGATCTGAAACGGTTGAAAGGGGTTGAGATCATCGATCAGAATCCGATCGGAAAGTCGTTGCGATCCAATCCGGTAACCTACCTGAAGGCCTATGACGACATCCGAAAACTCTTTGCCGAGCAGCCTTATGCAAAACATAACGGCTTCACGCCCTCGAGCTTTTCATTTAACATGGCTGGAGGCCGGTGTGAGGAGTGTCAGGGCGAGGGGGTAATCCGTGTCGGCATGCAGTTTATGGCCGATGTAGAGTTAGTGTGCGAGAGTTGCGGCGGAAAACGGTTCAAGGATGAGATTCTCGAGGTGAAGTACCACGGCTATTCGATATACGATATTTTGGAGATGACGGTGGATGCAGCCGTTGAGCTCTTTTCGTCCCACATGGAGGAGAATCCGATCAACAAGAAGATCGTGGAGAAGCTGAGCGCTCTCCAGCGAGTGGGGCTTGGATATGTGCGGTTGGGACAGTCGTCGTCGACGCTGTCGGGCGGGGAGAGTCAGCGGGTGAAGTTGGCTTCGTTCCTGACAAAGGAGAGTGCCAGCGGGCCGATTCTCTTCATTTTTGACGAGCCGACGACCGGACTCCACTTCCACGATATCCGAAAGCTGTTGCACGCCTTCGATGCACTGATCGAACGCGGACATACGGTGGTGATCGTCGAACACAACATGGAGGTGATCCGGTGTGCCGATTGGGTCATCGATCTGGGTCCGGAGGCGGGCGACGAGGGCGGACGTGTGGTCTTTGCCGGAACGCCGGCCGATCTGATGCGTTGCCCGGAGAGTTATACCGGAAAATTCCTATCTTTGGCCGAAAATTTACAGATGTCGTCGCAGAACCGATAAATCGTACGTAATGGAATTTACCTGTTATACCTTGCCGAACGGCATCCGGTGTATCCACCGGCAGGTGCGGTCGGCCGTAACGAATTGTGCGTTGACCGTAAATACCGGAAGCCGCGACGAAACGGCTTCGGAACAGGGATTGGCCCATCTGCTGGAGCACGCCTTTTTCAAGGGGACGACCCATCGGCGCGCCTACCACATCAATTGCCGGCTCGAAAATCTGGGCGGCGAACTGAATGCCTATACCACGAAGGAGGAGACGGTGATCCATGCGACGACCCTGCGGGCCGATTTTGCCAAGGCTGCCGAGCTGATTTCGGACATTGTGTTCTGCTCCGTTTTCCCCGAGCACGAGTTAGAAAAGGAGAAGGAGGTGATTGTCGACGAGATCAACTCCTATAAGGACTCGCCGGTGGATCGCATCTTTGACGATTTCGAGGATTTGTTGTTTGCCGGATCGTCGCTGGGACACAATATCTTGGGTCGGAAGGCCGACCTGATGAAGTACCGGCGCGAAGATCTGCTTGCTTTCGTAAAGCGGACCTACAATACGGATCAGATGGTCTTTTCGGTGATCGGAAATCTTTCGTTCCGGCGGTTTACCGAGGTGTGTGACCGTTTCTTCGGGGGGATTCCGGCCTCCGTGCGCAATTTCGGGCGGGATGCGGTTGCCGAATACAAACCGTTCGAGAAGACAATAAACCGCAAATGCTATCAGACACACTGCATTATCGGTGGACGGGCCTATAACCTGAATGACGATCGGCGGCTCGGATTGTCGCTGTTGACCAATCTGCTGGGAGGCCCCTCGGCCAATTCGCTGCTTAATCTGGCTGTACGCGAACGCAGCGGACTCTCCTATAACATCGAGGCGGGGTACACACCGTTCAGCAATACGGGGTTGGCGACGATCTATTTCGGGACGGAAAAGGAGAAGACGGAGGAGTGTATCGAGCTGGTCGATCGGGTACTGAACGATATTCGTTCCGGCCGGTTGAGCGACCGGCGGTTGAGTATTGCCAAAAAGCAGTATGTCGGGCAGATTGCCATTGCCATGGAGCACAACGAGAACTATATGTTGAGTGCGGCACGCAGCTATCTGGTCTACAATCAGATGGATCCGGCCGATGTGATTTGTCGCAAGATTCAGGAACTGACCCGCGACGAGCTGGTGGCGATTGCCAACGAAGTCTACGGCAAGGAAAACCTTTCGACGTTGATATACCGATAGAGAAGAGATGGATGCACTGGAACGATATATCGAAGAGCATGTGACGGCAGAGGATCCGTTGCTGACCGAGCTGGATCGCGAGACCCATTTGCGGGTCGTGCAGTCGCGCATGATCTCCGGACACGTACAGGGACGTCTGCTCGAGATGCTGGTCCGGATGCTTCGCCCGCAACGTATTCTGGAGATCGGGACCTTTACCGGATATTCGGCTATCTGTATGGCCCGGGGATTGAGTGATGGCGGAGAGTTGCACACGATTGAGGTCAATGATGAGCTGGAGGAGTTTGCCGCAGGGTATTTCGTCCGCAGCGGGTTGTCGGACCGGATTACGCAGCACATCGGTTCGGCGTTAGACATTGTGCCTTCATTGGGATGTTTCGATCTGATCTTTATCGACGGCGACAAACGGGAGTATCCGCAATATTACGATATGGTGATGACCCATTCGGTGCACAGCGGGACATTCCTGCTGGCCGATAATATTTTGTGGTATGGCAAGGTGACCGAAAACGTGCCGCAAAGCGACCGGCATACCCGGGCGATCCGCGAATTTAACGATCGGGTAGTGGAAGACGATCGGGTCGAAAACGTCATCCTGCCGATCCGCGATGGTCTTAACCTGATTCGGGTGAAATAAATTTTCTGAAAATCGGATTTTTCAATCTCATCATTTATCGCTATTTTTGTCTCGATATCAAGATGTTTGAATCGGAATGAAAATAGTCTGTTTTTTGCCTTATGGCAATGAAAAATTGGCACATAATAATGCCGAAAATCTGAAGACCGATCCGCATGTGGAGCGGGTCTATTTTATCCTCGACGAGAGTCAGCGAGACGAAAAGGTACCCGAAGGGTGCGGTACGATACAAGGTGGTGCGATCGCCTCGACACGGGTGGTCCGCGAAATCGCCCGACATGCAACGGGCGATTTCGCTTTGTTGTACACCTCTTGTTCGGAGTTGCGCCTCGGAGCCTATGCCCTCGAACGGCTGCTCTCCATTGCACAGGATTCGTCGGCCGGAATGCTCTATGCCGACCGCTATGAGATAAAGGGAGAGACAACTCATAATGTGCCTGCAATCGACTGTCAGTTTGGTAGTTTGCGGGATGATTTCGACTTCGGTCCGCTGCTGTTGTACCGCAGCGATCTGTTGCGCGAGGCAGCGGAGCGGATGGACCGCGATTTCTCGTATGCCGGGCTTTACGACCTTCGTCTGAAGGTGTCGCAGCGGGCATCGCTCGTGCGGGTAAACGAGTATCTGTATACGGTGGTTCTGCCCCAAGCTGGAAGCGGTGAGCAATCCCTCTTTAGTTATGTCGATCCCAAGAACCGGAACGTACAGATCGAGATGGAGCAGGCATGCACCGATCATCTGAAATGTATCGGCGGCTATCTGGAACCCGATTTCAAGGAGCCCGATTTCGATAGCGAAAAGTTCGAGTATGAGGCTTCGGTGATCATTCCGGTCCGGAATCGGGTGAAGACGATTGCCGACGCCATTCGGTCGGTTTTGTCTCAGCAGGCCGATTTCAAGTTCAATCTGATCGTCATCGACAACCATTCGACCGATGGGACCACGGCGGAGATCGATCGTTTTGCAGCGGACGAGCGATTGATCCATATCGTTCCGCAGCGGACCGATCTGGGAATCGGCGGTTGCTGGACAGAGGGTGTGATGCATCCGAAATGCGGCCGTTTTGCCGTGCAGCTCGATAGCGACGATGTCTATGCCGATGAGCACACCTTGCGGAAAATCGTCGAGGCGTTTTATGTCCAACGGTGTGCCATGGTAGTGGGCAGTTACCGGCTGACCGATTTCCATATGCATGAAATTCCGCCCGGAGTGATCGACCACCGCGAATGGACGCCAGACAACGGACGCAACAATGCGCTTCGGATCAACGGACTCGGTGCTCCGCGAGCTTTTTATACGCCGTTGTTGCGGCAGTTCAAGGTGCCGAATACGAGTTACGGAGAGGACTATGCGTTGGGTCTCCGCTTTTCGCGGGAGTATCGGATCGGACGTATCTACGACGTGCTCTACCTGTGTCGGCGCTGGGAGGACAATTCGGACGCCTCGCTCGATGTCGAACGAAGCAACCGCAACAACCTCTACAAGGATCGGTTACGGACATGGGAACTGCAGGCTCGTATTGCCTATAATCAGACGAAAAAAGGGTAGAACGGATTTTGTGAAAAGAGCTGAAGATTATGGGAAGAGAGGATAGCGTGCAGTTGTCGTCGGCCGATTTGGAACGTTTTTTCGAGAAACAGTTGTCGGAGTGGCAGCTTGCACACGATAATTTCGAGGCATTGCGTCAGGTCGAGACCCGGAGTTTCGACGCGGTTGATTTTCAGGTACGGGTTCAGTTCAATCCTACGCGGATCCGTTCTACGGCTGCTCGGGTCGATGCGGCGTCGCTCGGGAAACGACCCTGTTTCCTGTGTCCCGAGAATCGGCCGGAGGCTCAACGGGCCTTGGATTTCGGTCCCGATTACCGGATTTTGGTCAATCCCTATCCGATATTTCGGGAACACTTTACGGTACCTTCCACCGTGCATCGGGATCAGGCAATTTACGGACGTTTTGCCGATATGCTCGAGTTGGCTCGTTGCTTCGAGAGTCAGACGGTGTTCTACAACGGGCCAAAGTGCGGGGCCTCGGCTCCGGACCATGCCCATTTCCAAATGGTTCTGCGGAGGGCCATGCCGATCGAGCAGGAGGTGGCGACACATATCAGTGAAGCGGTATATCAACGGGAGGACGTACAGGTCTACCTGTTGCGGAACTATTGGCGCGGGGGAGTGTTGATCCGGGCCCGGAGTGCGGCATCGGCCGATTCGTTTTTCCGGACGCTGTATGCTGAGATGGCCTCGAGTGCAGGTTCGGAGGAGCCGATGATGAACATTTTGTGCTGGTACGAGCAGGGTGAATGGAGCATTTGTGTGATTCTTAGAAGAAAACACCGACCCGACTGTTTCTTCTCGGAGGGGGCGGATCATCTGTTGGTCAGTCCTGCCTCAGTCGATCTGGGCGGCGTGATTATTGTGCCGCACAGAGAGGATTTCGAACGGATTACCCTCGATCGCATCCGGGAAATATACGAGGAGGTGTGCTGGACGGATGATGCCGTCGAGGAGTTGGTTAAACGGATAAAGTAGAGGGGGACAGAGTAGATGTCAGGAGAACCGCAAATCACGGTTGGCGTTTTACGAGCGGAACGGATCGCTTTCGTGCTACAAGGCGGATACCGCGACAACGAAGGTCGGAACGTAGAAGGCGAGCAGTCTGTTCGCTATGTACAGAACGGAATCGAATGGAACGGAGCCGTCTATGAACGGTTGTGTTTTACTCCGAGCGACAAGTCGTCGAAATTCCTGCTGCGCGATGTGGTGATCGGCATCGGTTTTCATTGGCAGCGTACGGAGGACCAGACCTTTCGAGGCGGGTTGGAGTTTATTGTTGAGGACGGAATGCTGACGGCGGTGAATCGGATCGGTGTGGAGTCCTATCTGTTCAGCGTGATTGCCTCGGAGATGAGCGCTTCTGCCTCGCCGGCTCTGTTGCGGGCCCATGCGGTGATTTCGCGTAGCTGGGTGTTGGCGCAGATAGCCCAAAGAGACACCCCATCCCGGACAAAAAGCTGTCGGAATGAGTCGCAAAAAAATGATCCGTACAGCCGGATCCGATGGTACGATCGTGAAGAGCATACGTTGTACGACGTGTGTGCCGATGATCACTGTCAGCGTTATCAGGGTATTACCCGTACGTATGGACACGAACAAGCCGTGCGGGAAGCGATCGAAGCGACATGGGGCGAGGTGCTGACCTATGACGGCACGATCTGCGATGCCCGGTTTTCGAAGTGTTGCGGAGGGGTGAGTGAGGCCTTTGAGAGTTGTTGGGAGGAGGTGCCGCATCCCTATTTGATTCCGGTTCGGGACAGCGGAGAGGCGCGGGAGATACCCGACTTGACCGATGAAGCTGCGGCCGAACGGTGGATTACTACCTATCCCGAAAGCTATTGCGACACCCAAGATCCGACGGTGTTGGGTCAGGTGTTGAACGGATACGATCGCGAGACGTCGGATTTCTATCGCTGGCAGGTGAGCTATACGGCCGAAGAGCTTTCGGAACTGGTCGCCCGGCGTTCGGGAATCGATTTCGGAACGATTCTCGATCTGATTCCTGTCGAACGGGGGGCATCGGGACGTCTGATCCGGCTGAAGATTGTCGGAACAAAGCGGGCGATGGTTATCGGCAAGGAGTTGGAAATTCGCAGGATTCTTTCCGAAACCCATCTGTACAGTTCGGCTTTTGTCGTACGTCGAGAAGGGAATCGCTTCATTCTGCTGGGTGCCGGATGGGGACATGGAGTAGGTCTTTGTCAGATCGGTGCAGCCGTGATGGGAGCGAAGGGGATTCCGTACGACCGGATATTGCTCCATTACTATACGGGGGCCCGGATCGAAAAGTTGTACGAAAGAGAGTAAAAAGAGTTTTATGTTGCCTTCGGGCAGCAGAGAATATAGGATTGAATAGAAGATGATGAAGAAACAGATGCGTTCGCCGTGGGCATGGATTCCGACGCTCTATCTGGCGGAGGGACTACCCTATGTGGCGGTAATGACCCTGTCGGTCATTTTGTACAAGCGGTTGGGAATCTCCAATACCGATATTGCGCTCTACACCAGTTGGCTCTATCTGCCGTGGGTCATTAAACCGTTTTGGAGCCCGTTTGTCGATCTGTTGAAGACCAAGCGCTGGTGGATCGTTTCGATGCAGTTGTTGCTGGGAGCCGGTTTTGCGGGGATTGCCTTTACTATACCCGTGTCGTTTTTCTTTCAGGCAACGCTGGCTTTCTTTTGGCTGATGGCTTTCAGCTCGGCGACGCACGATATTGCGGCGGACGGTTTCTATATGTTGGCGCTCGATCACAATCAACAGGCGCTTTATGTCGGAATCCGCAGTACGTTCTATCGTGTGGCGACGATTCTGGGGCAGGGGCTTTTGATCATATTGGCCGGATGGCTCGAGAGCGCAACGGGTCCTGATCCAGTCAAAATCGATGTCGAAGTATCGCCCCAATACACTTGCGGAACGTTTGCATTACCGAAGGTTGCAACAGCACCTGCGGAATCGACTGCTGTGCTGAGTTTCGTTGTTTCGCAGCCCACCGTGACCCTCGGAACAGCCGGAGTATCGGCTGACAGCGTTCGCAACTGGGTCGGTCGGGTTGAGGATTGGAACCGTTCGCACGGTTTTTTGGTCGAGGAGGAAGCCGGAGCTCAAGGCGTATCGAAAACAGAAACGAGTTGGTGGACGAGACGGGTTTCCCGTCCGTTGGGCGAATGGCTTCGGACCCATTTCGGGGAGCGACGGGATGTGGAGGTGACAACCGATCGGGCAGGAGATATAGGGATTGCGGCGGTATCGCTTTCGCGTGAACCCGATCCGGACGAAGAAGTCGTACTGAACATGACGATGAATCGTGGCGACCGTAGCGTGTCGCTGATTCATGGCGATCGGTTGCGGTTCGACCGTACGAACTGGAACCAACCGGCCTATCTTGTTTTTCAAGCTGATGCCAAGTTGAACCAGCCGTCGCATGCCGAATACAAAGGGCTCTCGGGAAATATTCCTTTTGCATGGTCGATCACCTTTTTCGTATTGGCGGGATTGTTCGTGCTGTTTGGAATCTATCACCGTTTCGTCTTGCCTCGACCGGCGACGGATCACGGTCGTTCAGACCTGAAGCCGAAGGATATTTTGCGGGAATTCTCGGCAACGTTCGTCTCCTTCTTCAAAAAGCCGCAGGCCGCTGCCGCCATATTCTTTATGCTGACCTTCCGTTTCTCCGAGGCCCAGCTGTTGAAGTTGATCAACCCTTTCTTGCTTGATTCAAAAGAGCTCGGAGGTTTGGGTCTGACCACGGGGGAGGTCGGCATGGTCTATGGAACGGTCGGGATCATCGGTTTGACGATCGGCGGTATTATCGGAGGCATTGCGGCGGCCCGGGGCGGATTGCGCAAGTGGATCTGGCCGATGACCCTCAGTATGTTGCTGACCTGTCTGACGTTTGTCTATCTGAGCTTTTCGCAGACGGATAATCTGTTCGTTATCAATACGTGTGTGTTCGTTGAACAGTTCGGGTACGGGTTCGGTTTTACGGCCTATATGCTCTATCTGATGTATTATGCCGACGGAGAGCAGAAAACGGCACATTATGCCATCTGTACCGGCTTTATGGCATTGGGAATGATGTTGCCCGGTATGTTTGCCGGATGGATGCAGGAGATGTTGGGCTACAATCACTTCTTTATCTGGGTGATGCTGTGCAGTATCATTCCGATCGTGGCGGTCTCCCTGCTCAAGATCGATCCGAATTACGGGAAAAAAGAGTCGAAATAGTTAGCTGTTATAATTTGCTTTTATGAAGAGAATATTGTTAGTCGCTTTTGCGTGTGCGATTGCACTCGGGGTTTCGGCCCGGACGATAACCATCAAGACCGGAATCGAGGTGTTGAAAGAGCAAAACTTCAAACTGCTCGAAGGGAAACGGGTGGGGTTGATTACCAATCCGACCGGAGTGGACAATCGGTTGAGATCGACCATAGACATTCTGGCCGAAGCTCCGAACGTGAATCTGGTTGCACTGTTCGGTCCGGAGCACGGTGTGCGTGGCGATGCCCATGCCGGTGCTTACGTCGATAATCAGGTCGACCCGGCAACCGGGTTACCGGTCTATTCGTTGCACGGAAAGACCCGGAAACCGACTCCCGAAATGTTGAGCGGAATCGATGTGTTGGTTTACGATATTCAGGATATAGGTTGTCGGTCGTTTACCTACATCAGTACGATGGGACTGGCGATGGAGGCTGCGGCTGAAAACGACGTCGAATTTGTCGTGTTGGACCGTCCCGATCCGCTGGGCGGAAACAAGATCGAAGGCCCCATTGTCGAGGAGGGCTTTTTCAGCTTTGTGAGCCAGTACCCGATTCCCTATCTGTATGGACTGACGTGCGGAGAGTTGGCCATGCTGTTGAACGGTGAAGGAATGCTCGACCATCGTTGTAATCTGCATGTGGTTGCCATGGAGGGGTGGAAACGAGGTATGACCTACGAAGAGACCGGATTGGAGTGGATCCCCTCTTCACCCCATATTCCGGAGGCAAAAAGTACGTTCTTCTATCCGGCTTCCGGAATTTTGGGCGAATTGGGGTATATGTCGATTGGCGTGGGGTACACGATTCCGTTCCAGATGTTTGCGGCCGAGTGGATCGATGCCGATCGCTTTGCAGAGGCGCTGAACGGATTGTCGTTGCCCGGAGTGATCTTCCGGCCCATCCATGCCCGTCCGTTCTATTCGATCGGGCAGGGGAAAACGTTGCACGGCGTCCAGTTGCATGTTGTAGATCCGGCCGCGGCAGCTCTCTCCGAGGTGCAGTTCTACGTGATGCAGGTGATCGCGGAACTCTACCCCGATCGGGCGGTGTTCGCTCATGCCGATTCGAGTCGCTTCCGCATGCTCGATCAGGTGGCCGGTAGCGATTATGTCCGGAAAAAATTCTCGGAACGCAACCGTTTTGAAGATATTCAGTCCTATTGGCGCAAGGATGCAGATCGGTTCCGTGCTGTGGCCGAAAAGTACTATCTTTACAAGTAAAAGAATCGGAACACGGGTAACTATTCCCATTTGCTACGCTGTTAACGCATACGGGGCCCTCGAGGCAGAGTGACCCGATTGCCGAACCGTCCGGGCGAGGTCGGGTATGAGTAGAGCGAACCCTTGAACCTTACCGGTAAAGGAGGGGAAGATTCCGGGGAGCATATAGCAGGTCGTAGGGTTTTAGTTTGCTGTTTTCGGGAGGAGTATTGTAATTGGACAATGGAGATTTTTGAAGATCATTTCATAAAAGGATCAGAGTAAAGATGAAAGGGGCGATTTGTAAACTATTTTTGTGCGTGGGCGTAGGCATGATGTGCTGGGGTTGTGGAGCCGGAGAGCGTGACGCGCGGACGGAAGCCGATCGGACTCAAATGCACGAGAGTGAAAAACCGGAAACGAACGAAGCAAAAAACGAGAACGAGGATATGACAAAGGAAGATTTTATGCGCGAGGCGATAGCGCTCTCGTGTTCGAGTGTGGAGCATGGCGGGGGACCGTTCGGTGCGGTTATCGTGCGGGATGGGAAGATCATTGCACGGGGATCCAACTCGGTAACACTACTGAACGACCCTACGGCTCATGCCGAGGTGAGTGCCATACGTGCTGCCTGCTCTTCAGAAAAGAATTTCAAGTTGGAGGGGTGTGAGTTGTACACCTCGTGCGAACCTTGTCCGATGTGCCTTGCAGCGGCCTATTGGGCGGGAATATCCAAAATTTACTACGGAAACAACCGGACCGATGCCGCTGAAATCGGATTTGATGATTCGTTTATATACGACCAGATCGATGTGGCGCCCGAGAAACGGACGGTGCCGAGTGAACCGATGTTGCGGGACGAGGCACTGCGGGCTTTCCGGATGTGGAGCGAGAAGGAGGATAAGGTCGAATATTGATGAACGGCTAAAGCAATCCGGCTTCGTAGAGCATAATCAGGTCTTCGATGTACTGATCTTCACCGAATTCGTCGTAGGTATCTTTGAGGTTCGCTCCGAAGATTTTGGCGACTCCCTGCCAGAAAAAGGCTCGAAATCCGCCCCGAAGCTGTTTGACCAGATCGTATGAGGTGTGTTCGGTTTCGCGGTCGATCAGCTTGATCAACAGCTTGCCCTGCGAGAGGGTCATGTTTTTAAGGACAGGGGTGTATTGTCTTTTCAGTGCCCGCTCCATGCCCTTTACGAACTCCTGTTTCTCTTTTTCGGTAGGCAGTTCGGCCATGCGGCGCTCCATGGCCTTGAGCGTGGCGTTGGCCTCTTGTGCGATCGGGTAGACGATTTTCAGGTTATAGATCAGTCGTGAGTACATCTTCCGGGTGGCGTTGGCCTTTGCTTTGGTCTTCCCTCCGAAAACGAATACGGGCTTCATCTGAATCAGAATAGCCGTGTCGTTTTGTCGCACGACTCTCCGGGCAATACCGTATTCTATTCGGGTCTGTGTGGCACCCGACAGGGGCAATAGAATGAGAATAAACCGCAACAAGAAGCGAATGCTCATAACCGGTATCGAATTAAATCACTATCTTTGCAAAATTAAAAATAAAACGGTGATTTATGTCGAAAAAGTGTGGAATGCCGTTTGAATGGATGTGATGTTATTGATTAAAGATAGATAATAGTTATGGGAAACAAGCAACGGATCGGAAATGACATCTATTGGAAGAGTGTCAACGATCGTCGGAAAAATCTGTTCGAAAATATGTGGCCGCTTCCTTATGGCGTATCGTATAATTCGTATCTGATTCGCGATGAGAAGTGTGCGTTGATGGATACGGTCGAATCGGGTTCCGACGGCTTTTATATGGATTGGATCAAGGAGGTGCTGGACGGCCGCCAGCTCGATTATCTGGTCGTACACCACATGGAGTTGGATCACTCGAGCGAAATCGGTGAGCTGATCCGCCAGTTCCCCGACGTGAAGATTGTCGGAAACGCCAAGACCTTCAAGGTGCTGAGCGCCTACTTCGGATGCAGCGACAATTTCGTCGAAGTAAAGGATGGCGATACGCTCGATTTGGGACACCACAAGTTGAAATTTGTTTTCACCCCGTGGGTGCATTGGCCCGAAACGATGGTTTCCTATGATACGACCGACGGAGTGCTCTTCTCGGGCGATGCGTTCGGTATGTTCGGGGCACTCGACGGAGGCCACTACGACGATCAGGTCGACTTTGCGATGTACGAGGAGGAGATGCGTCGGTACTATTCGAATATCGTCGGGAAATACAGCTCGATGGTGCAGAAAGCTCTGGCCCGTCTGTCGACGATTGAGGTGCGGACGATCTGTCCGCTGCACGGTTTGGTGTGGCGAAGCGATCCGTCGCGGGTGATCGGACTGTACGACCGGTGGAGCCGCTATGAGGCCGAGGCGGGTGCCGTCGTGATCTATGCGTCGATGTATGGCAATACGGCTCGGATGGCCGATTACATTGCTACGGGATTGGCCGATAACGGAGTGAAATCAATCCGGGTGCACGATGCTTCCAAAACCCATATCTCCTATCTGATCAACGATATCTGGCGGTACCGGGGTGTCGTCTTGGGTAGTTGTGCCTATAATCTTCAGATGTTTCCGCTGATGGAGAACCTGACACGCGAATTGTTGCACATGGGGGTTAAAAACAAGTTGCTCGGCCTGTTCGGCACCTTCAGTTGGAATGGCGGTGGCGTGAAAAATCTGAAGGTCTTCGCCGATGAGATCGGCTGGGAACAGGTGGCTCCGGCCGTGGAGATTCAGGGACGTACCGCTGCGGATAAGTTGGTGGCATGCGATGCGCTGGCCGAGGCGATGGCCGGACGTCTGCTCGGCAAGGAGATTTGCGGTGAGAAATAAGCCCCGGATTGTTAAAAATATTGAAAAATAATTGTATTTTTGGGTCGTATAAATTTGAAAGACGGTCCTTGCGACCCGAAAACTGAGAACTTAAACTTTAAAAGAAACGAACAATGGATGCAATTGCAATTTTGACAGGAGGCGGCCCTGCTCCCGGAATGAACACGGTAGTGGGTAGCGTGGCTAAAACTTTTTTGAAACACGGATATCGGGTGCTCGGTTTGCACTGCGGATACTCTGCGCTGTTTACGAAAACGCCGCGTATTACGGAGATCGATTTCCTGTTGGCAGATGATATTTTCAATCGTGGCGGATCGTTCCTGACGATGAGCCGCTTCAAACCTTCGGACAAAAACTTCGAAGAGGATTTCAATCTGGAACTGTTTACGAAGAATAATATCAAATTGTTGGTGACTGTCGGCGGTGACGATACGGCCTCTACGGCTAACCGGATTGCCAAATTCTTGGCAGCTAAACACTATCCGATCGCCAACATCCACGTTCCCAAGACGATCGATAACGACCTTCCTCTTCCTGCCGGATCGCCTACTTTCGGCTATCAGTCGGCTAAGGATATGGGTTCGATTATCGGACGTACCGTGTATACGGATGCACGCACCAGCGGAAACTGGTTTGTCGTAGCAGCGATGGGACGTTCGGCCGGACACTTGGCTTTCGGTATCGGAACGGCTTGCCACTATCCGATGATCGTTATTCCCGAGATGTTCAACAAGACCGAAATTACCGTTGAGAAGATCGTAAACCTCGTGGTTTCTTCGATTATCAAACGGAAGATCATGGGTATCGATTATGGTGTAGCCATGATTTCGGAGGGTGTGTTCCACTCGTTGAGCGACGAGGAGATCAAGAAATCGGGTATCCATTTCTCGTATGACGATCACGGACATCCGGAATTGGGTAAGGTTTCCAAAGCTCATATCTTCAATGAAATGCTTGAGAAGAAGTTGTCAGAGCTGAAGATCAAGGTTAAGTCACGTCCAGTAGAGATCGGTTACGAGGTACGTTGCCAGACTCCGGTGGCTTACGATTTGGTTTACTGCTCGTTGCTTGGTATGGGAACCTACAAGCTGTTCAGTGAAGGGAAAACCGGATGTATGGTCTATGCCAATCCGGCAGGCGAGATCTCTCCGTTGTATCTGAAAGATCTTCAGGATCCCGAAACCGGTAAGATTCCGCCACGTTTGGTCGACATCAATTCGGACAAATTCACGATGGTCATCAAAAACATTCTGAACTATCTGACTCCGGAAGATTACGAGGCTGCTAAGAAATACATAGCCAATCCCGAGGCCTACGATTTCTACAAAATCTTGGAGTGGAACAAATAGTCCGGTCTAAGGGATAACAACAAGAAGAGGAGCATGAAAATGCTCCTCTTTATTTTTTGTGATTCGAGTTTTGATCTTTTGTCGGATGTTGGGGGTTAGTCTGTATCTTCCATCTCCTCCATTTCGGCTTCCATGATTTCGTCGTTCTCCTTGATTGTGTCCTCGTCGTCGAAGAAGTCTTTGTCGTCATCGTCGATTTCACGATCATCCACCTTGACGTCCACTTTGATCAGGTATGAGGTGTCTTCGGTTTCTAAAACAATCGCATAGAAAAAGTCTCCGGGCCCTTTGTCGATGCGAATCATGCTGTCGGTGTATCCGTTTGGATACTTCTTCTTCACCTCCTCACGAAGTTCTGCGCTCAGATTTTTATAACTGACCACCACCCGTTTTTTCTGTTTCTTGTTTGCTGAGTTAGTCATTGCTTCCCCCAAAATTTTTCTGCAAGTATAAATAAAATTTAGCGATCCAACCAGAAGAAGTCACGAAAACGAAATTATTTTCCCTGAGCTTCGATCCGTGTCCGGTCTCTGTTCGGAATCTTGAGTTTCTTTTGTTAGCTTTGTCTCTGTTTAGAACGGCACAAATTTAATATCTTTACAGAAAAACGAACAAATTATGCGTGATAAAATCGAACGTCTCCGCAAAATAATTCACTACCATAATTACAGGTATTACGTGTTGAATGACCCTCAGATCAGTGATTATGAATTTGATGTACTGATGCGCGAGCTGCAGGAGTTGGAGCGGGCCCATCCCGAGTTTGACGACCCCAATTCGCCTACGCACCGCGTGGGAAGCGATGTGACGAATGATTTCCGTACGGTTGAGCATCGTTGTCCCATGTTGTCGCTATCGAATACCTACTCGATGGAAGAGGTTCGCGAGTTTGACAATCGGGTACGCAAGGAGATCGGCGAGACGGAGTATGTGTGCGAGTTGAAGTTCGATGGAACGGCTATCAGCCTGACCTATGAGAACGGACGGTTGCTTCGTGGGGTAACGCGGGGTGACGGAACGCGGGGCGACGATGTCACGGCCAATGTACGGACGATCCGCAGTGTGCCGTTGCAGTTGAACGGAACGGATTACCCCTCCTTTTTCGAGATACGGGGTGAGGTGTTGATGCCTTATGAGTCGTTCGAACGGTTGAACCGTGAGCGGGAAGATATCGGGGAGGCTCCATTTGCCAATCCACGTAATGCTGCGGCCGGATCGCTCAAGCAACAGAATTCGGCGGAGACAGCCCGTCGCGAGTTGGACTGCACGCTCTATTCGTTGGTCGGCGAGGGCCTTTCGTTCGAAACGCACTACGAAAGTTTGCAGGCTGCACGGAAGTGGGGATTCAAGATCTCCGATCAGATTGCACTTTGTCGTTCGATGGAGGAGATCGACGCCTATATCCGTCATTGGGATCAGGCGCGGCACGATTTGCCGTTTGCGACCGATGGGGTGGTGATCAAGGTGAATCGTTTTACCGATCAAAAACGGTTGGGCTATACGGCGAAGGCGCCGCGTTGGGCTGTTGCCTATAAGTTTAAGGCCGAACAGGCCCGTACGCGGTTGGTGTCGGTGGATTTTCAGGTGGGGCGGACCGGAGCCATTACGCCGGTGGCGAATCTCGAACCGGTTCAGTTGGCCGGAACGGTCGTGAAGCGGGCGTCGTTGCACAATGCCGAGCAGATCGCTCTGCTCGACGTCCGGATAGGCGATTGGGTGTATGTTGAAAAGGGGGGTGAGATTATTCCGAAGATAACGGGCGTGGATTTGTCGGCACGGAGTAGTGACAGCCGTCCGTTTGTCTTTATCGACCGGTGTCCGGAGTGCGGAACCGAATTGGTGAAGTATGAGGGCGAGGCACGACACTACTGTCCGAACTCCACCCATTGCCCGCCGCAGATCGTAGGCCGGATTGTCCACTTCATCTCCCGCAAGGCGATGAATATCGACGGGTTGGGGGAAGAGACGGTGCAGCTGCTCTACGACTCGGGGTTGATTGCCGATGCAGCCGATCTTTATACGTTGAAGCGCGAGCAGCTCTCTGTCTTGCCCCGTTTGGGCGAAAAGTCGGCGGACAATATTTTAAACAGCATTCATAAGTCTTTGGAGGTTCCTTTTGCGCGGGTGCTGTTTGCGATAGGTGTCCGCTTTGTCGGGGAGACTACGGCCAAAACGCTGGCCAATCACTTCCGAAGTATGGATGCACTGGTTGCAGCGACGGAGGAGGAGCTCGAAGGAGTTCAGGACGTGGGGGGGCGGATTGCGCTCAGTATATCCGAATACTTCCGCGATCCGGCGAATATGGCGTTCATTTCGCGGTTGAAGCAGTATGGTTTGCAGTTCGAAGTCGGTGCTGCAGAAAAGCTGTCGAACAGCCTCGAAGGGTTGAAGATCGTTATCTCGGGAACTTTTGCCGAACATTCGCGGGATGAACTGAAACGGCTGATCGAGATGCACGGAGGAAAGAATCAGGCGGCGGTCTCATCGACGACCGATTATTTACTTGCGGGGAGCAATATGGGGCCCGCCAAATTGGCAAAGGCAAACAAATTGGGCGTACGGATTATCGACGAGCAGGAGTTCATGCGGATGATCGAGGCAGGGGCTGCGTCGGAAGAGTCGGGGCACGACGGTTCGGACGGATCCAGACAAACGGAGATTTCTCGAGTTACGTCAGAAGAAAAAAACGGTTCAGCGGAAAATAATCCGGTTCAAGGTTCCCTGTTTGAATAAAAAATGTTATTTTTGTGCGGAAATTAACATTTTGAGATGAAACCTAACATGAAAGGAGTAGGAGTCGCCTTGGTAACTCCCTTTACAGAGGACGGTGCGGTCGATTATACCGCATTGACGCATTTGGTCGAACACGTAATTGCCGGCGGGGTGGACTACTTGGTCGTACTCGGAACGACGGCCGAAACCCCGACGCTCTCTCAGGAGGAGAGGAAGTCGGTTGTCCGTTGTGTTAAAGAGGTCAATGGCGGACGCCTTCCGATCATTTTGGGAGCGGGCGGAAATTGTACGGCCGATGTGGTCTCCTATCTTCGTACGGGTGACTTCGACGGAATCGATGCCATACTTTCAGTAACGCCCTATTATAATAAACCTTCGCAGGAGGGGATCTATCAGCATTACAAGGCTGTTGCGGAGGCCTCTCCGTGCAGCGTGGTGCTGTACAATGTGCCCGGACGTACGGGTGTAAATATGTCTCCGGCCACGGTGTTGCGGTTGGTACACGATTGTCCGAAAATTATTGCCGTTAAAGAGGCCAGCGGGTCGCTTTCTCAGGCAGCAAATATACTGAAAGGGTGTCCTGCCGATTTTGCGGTAGTTTCGGGGGACGATAATTTGACCCTGCCGATGGTCGCATTAGGAGGATCGGGGGTGATCTCCGTCGCCGCCAATGTATTCCCCGAGAAGTTCTGTAAGATGGTGCATCTGGCTCTCGATGGGCGTTTTGCAGAAGCCGCTCCGTTGCATCTCTCGATGATGGAGACGGTCGATGCGCTGTTTGCCGAAGGAAATCCTTCCGGGGTGAAAGCGGCTCTCTCGTGTTGCGGACTGATCGAAAATCGTTTGCGTCTGCCGTTGGTTCCGGTCAGCGAGCAGCTCCGAAACAGAATAGGAATGCTTCTAAAATCGAACGATTTGAGGTAAAATACTTTTTCGCATCAAATATTTGTGTAATTTCACCGTTTTAAGAGTGGATCCTGTAAATCGAAAAACGATGATAAAAAGTTTGATGCGAAACGCTGTGCTGTTTCTTTCCGTCCTGTTTTTTGCCAACCGACTGTCGGCCCAAGAGGATAGTGTTGTCCGGGCACCGGATAACGATCGGATACGGTATGAAACTCTGGATAGTTCATCCCCTTATTATTATCCGAGTCTCTACTATCGTTATTGTGAAGGGGATACTACACTGACGTTGGAGGATTATCGTCACTTGTACTATGGATTCGTGTGGCAGCCCGAATACAAACCGTTCGAGACGCCGCTGGCTCACGATAAGATCCTGATGATTCTCGAATCGGATTCGTTGGGTGAGGCTGATTTCCATGAAATCATCCGGTTGGGCAAGGAGGCGATGGAGCGTGAACCGTTCTCTCCGTCGCTGGTCAACTATCTGGTGTATGCCTACGGCTCGATCGGCGATACGTTGAATGAGCGGATCAACTACTATCGCTTGGAGGGAATTCTCGATGCGATTCGTTCGTCAGGTACAGGGCTGTCCGAGAAATCTCCTTGGCATATCATCTATTTTTCGCACGTGAACGATTTCTTGGCCAGTGCGAACATCCGTTGCAAAAAGGAACAGATCATTAGTCGGAGTGTGGCCTATCTCCCGGTTTTGGTGAAACAGAAGGGAGTGAAGGGGTACTATTTCGACTTTAGTCGTATCTATATGAAACGTCCTGAAAAAAAACCTGAAAAACGCAGTACCGGTTGGGAATTCAATGGTATTCCGTTGAAGAAACGTGTGGCGCCTACGGTAATCAAGACCGAGTAGGAGTGCTGTGGGATGTGTAAATGAAGTCAGATAATAAATTGTAGCAATGAAACGCAAAGGATTGATTGTTTTGGCGATCGTAGTGATCGTCGTATTGGGAGTCTATTCATGGATGAAGGGGAGTTACAACGAGATGGTTCGGCTAAATGAGGAGGTTCAGGCGCAGTCGAGCCAGATCGAGAATCAGTATCAGCGTCGTGCGGACCTGATCCCGAATCTTGTAAGTACGGTCAAGGGGTATGCCGAACACGAAAAAAGTACGCTGGATCAGGTCGCCGAAGCACGGGCACAGGCCAGTCAGACCCGTATCGATATCAACGATGCCGAAGCATTGGCAAAATTCGATCAGGCTCAAGGCGAGCTCTCGTCGGCCTTAAGCCGCTTGATGGCGATTTCGGAGAACTATCCCGACCTGAAGGCGAACCAGAATTTTCGCGATCTGCAAACTCAGCTCGAGGGAACCGAGAATCGGATTTCGGTCGAACGTCGTAAGTTTAATGAAACGGCCCGTCAGTTCAATACCTATATAAAGATGTTTCCGAGAAATATTCTGTCGAATCTCTACGGATTCGAACCGGTTAACTATTTTGAGGCGCAACAGGGCGCGGAAACCGCACCCAAAGTCGAGTTTTAAGCAGCGGCGTATATGGTAAAGTTTGTTACGCACAAGTTTCTGTCGGGATTGTGCCTTTTGTGGGTGCTGTTGGGCGTGCCGCTCGCAGCCTTCTCTTTGCCCGAACCGATGTCGCCGCCTCGATTGGTCAACGATTTTGCAGGACTACTCAGCGACAGCCAGCAACAGGCTCTGGAACAGAAGCTGGAAAACTTCGACCGCGAGACCTCGACTCAGATCGCAGTGGTGACGGTCAACGACCTCGAAGGGTATGCGCCGTCGGATTATGCGCAACGCCTTCATGAACAGTGGGGTGTAGGTCGGAAGGGAAAGGATAACGGAATCCTGATTCTGATAAAACCCTCGACGGCAGATTCTCGGGGAGAGGCCTTTATTTCGGTGGGGTATGGATTGGAAGGTGTCGTGCCCGATATTACAGCAGGACGAATACTCGATGTGGAGATGATTCCTGCTTTCCGTAATGGTGATATATACACCGGGCTGGACCGTTCCGTAGATGTGTTGATACAGCTTACGAAGGGAGAGTTTACGGCAGAGGAGTACAATGGAGCCAAAGGTCCCGGGGCAGGAGCGTTGATCGTGTTCATCGTGTTGCTCTTTATGATGCTGTTTTTTTCTTCCGGAAGACGAGGTGGTGGAAACGGAGGGCACAGCAGTGGCGGATGGATTCCTCCATTGATCTTCAGAGGCGGTTCCGGCGGAGGTTCTTTCGGCGGATTCGGTGGCTTTGGCGGAGGCTCCTCGGGTGGAGGAGGCGCGGGTCGTTCTTGGTGATGAAAAAGTGTGTGATAAAAATGAAAAAGATTTATCGATATTTTACCTATTTGGTGTTTGTTCTGTCGACTGCGGGATGTCGTAAGAGTGATCTCCCGACTCCGATAGTCTATGGAGAACGGACGATCTTCGTCTACATGGCGGCCGATAATAACTTGAGCAGCTATGCGCAACAAGATCTGGAGAAGATGAAGGCCGGTATGGCCCAAGTCGATTCGAAATCCCATCTGGTCGTTTACGCAGATATTCGAGGACGGGAGCCGCAACTGTTGCAGATAACGGGCGACACGATTCGGGTTGTTGAGCAATATGAGGAGGAGAATTCAGCCTCAGTAGAGATCTTTTCGCAAAAGTGGGCTCGGGTACGGCAACTCTTTCCGTCGGACTCTTACGGAATGGTGTTGTGGTCTCATGCGTCGGGATGGGTGCCGGCGGGCGTGCTGTTGAAAAGTACACCGAAAAGTTCAGTCAGTTCCCCTGCTGGCGATTTTGTAGGTGAGGGGATATGGAGTCGAGATCCGGATGCGTTGCTGACCAAGTGGTTCGGGCAGGACGGTAGCGATTTTATGGAGATATCCGATTTGGCGGCAGCTCTCCCGAAAAACCGAGAACTCGAATTTGTGGTATTCGATGCCTGTTTTATGAGTAATGTCGAAACGTTGTATGATTTACGGTATGCAACGAAATATGTCCTTGCGTCGGCATCCGAACTTTTGGCTGAAGGTATACCTTATAATAAGGTATTGCCCGGATTGTTTGCCGAGACGCCCCGACTCGAACAGTTCTGTCGGTTGTTTATGGAGTTTCACGAGCAGTCTAATCTGGATTATGCGATGATCTCACTCGTGCAGATGGATCAGATGGAGGCTTTAGCGGCGGCGGCCAAGGCTTTTTATAAGACGGCGGATCCCGCTGCGGTCGATCTCGATGGCGTGCAATATCTCGAAAACATGTCGAGTCATGTTTTTTTTGATATGAAGGATTATTATATAAGGATGCCGGGCGATTCGGTGTTACGGACAGATTTTGTCGAGCAGCTGGGACGGACGGTACGCTATACGGACTCGACACCTTATGTATATAGTGCCTACTCGGGATCGTCGAATCATCTCATTAAGGTGAATGCGAATAGTGGGCTGTCGACTTATGTGCCCCGGGAAGCCGAGGGGTTGGAGTTGTTGCAGTCGGCCTATCTGGAAACATCTTGGGCTAAGGTGTTGGGTATTTCATATTGATTTCAGTATAGACAACAGGTGTCTGAGTGGAAGGCAGGACATCTTCTGGGAGGTTTACCGGAAGGTGTCCTGCTTTTTTTGCGTGTTTTCTTGTGAAGGGGGTGTAAAAAATGGATGGCGTTGGGTGGTTTTGGATGTTTTTGTGTATAGGGGGTAAAAATGGAGGGGTATCTGAATATTTTGTGTGTTTTTTCTTGTTGGGGTGGGAAATTTAGGGGGTGTTGCAGATTTTTGTCTAAAAATAATCGATGTTGAGTTTTTACTTACGATTTGAATATAAAATGGCCTGTTTCGTGTAAAATATTGACTGAATACGGTATGTGTAGTATAAAAAACGATGCGATAAAGTTGAAATGATTTCGAATTGAAATTTGATAAAATTGCAATGACACCCAAAAAATAAGGGGGTGTGTTTGGAAAAAATGCAATTTTTATCAAAAATACCCCTAAAAATTTGGATGTTTGTATGTAAAAACTGTATATTTGCGGTGTGAAAGAAAACCAAAGGTTTTAAGAGTATGAAATTTGTGCTTACAGTTTTTGACGCGAAGGTGTACCGAAATCCCCGGTAACGGGGAGGGTGAAAACGGGAAGTTTCGTATGACGTCCGAAAGAGAGCGTCGTTCGAAAAAAAAGACGTTGGAAAAACAAAATCGTTAACCGTTAAAAACAAAAAAGCTATGAAACAATTTTTCTCGAAAAAACATATAGTGCGAATCGCGATCGTCGCACTGGCGGTGACAGGAGTTTCAACCTCAGTAAAGGCTCAATCATCTCTGGATGTAGATTTGGGAGCAGATCTCGTGAGTGGATATGTGTGGCGGGGTGTTTATCAGGCAGGTTCCGGCGTGAGTGTTCAGCCTTCACTCGGCCTTTCGTACAAAGGGTTGTCTTTGAAAGCATGGGGGTCGACAAGTCTTGCCGAAGGATTTAAAGAGCTGGATCTCTCGTTGGGCTACTCGGTCAAAGGATTTTCGATCGGTGTTACCGATTATTGGTGGGCCGGACAAGGTGCTCCCTTCTATTCGGATTACATGAACACCCATCTGTTCGAAGCTACGGTCGGATATCATTTCGGAGAGAAGTTCCCGCTGTTTGTCTCTTGGAGTACGATGTTCGCAGGTAACCTCGACAAGGTCGACGGGGAGCGTAAATACTCCAGCTATGTAGAAATAGGTTACGACTTTTCGGTCAAAACGGTTGATTTGACCTTCTCGGTCGGAGCGGCACCTTGGGATGCTCCAGCATGGTTGGCTCCCAAATGGGGTGGAACAGGTTTTCAAGTCTCCAACGTTTCTTTGAAGGCGTCAAAGGAGATTAAGATTACAAAATCCTATTCCCTGCCGATCTTTGTTCAGGCCATTGCCTCGCCTGCTATGGATGACGCCTATTTGGTTTTCGGAATTTCCTTTTAAACAAGAAGAAGTATTAACTCAAAAAAGACTAATGAGATGAAAAAGATTGAAGCGATTATCCGGAAGTCGAAATTCGAGGAGGTGAAAGAGGCGCTTCTCGAAGCCGACATCGAATGGTTCTCGTATTACGATGCGCGAGGAGTCGGAAAGTCTCGTCAGGCCCGAATCTATCGGGGAGTGATGTACGATACCAGTTCGATCGAACGGATCATGATCTCTATCGTGGTTCGCGACAAGAATACCGAAAAGACCGTTCAGGCCATACTGAAGGCTGCACATACGGGTGAAATCGGAGATGGAAGAATCTTTGTAATCCCGATCGAGGATGCCGTGCGTATTCGGACCGGAGAACGTGGAGATGTCGCACTGTATAATGCGGAGCAGGAGAAATAGCCGATGTGCGTCACATGTTTCGAAAGAGAATCTGGAAAAGTTTTTAATCATTCACTTAAAAGGCAAAATATCATGAAAAAATATATCGGATATGGATGGGGCAAGTTAGGCGTGCTGGTTGCGATGCTGGCGATTGCCATCCTTCTGCCCGCAGGATTGTCGGCGCAAGATGCCGCTGAGGCTCAAGTCGTCGAGACATTGGCTACCGCCGAGACGGTGGAAGAAGAGGCTCCTGTGTTGGATAGCGGTAATACGGCTTGGATGATAACCGCCACTATATTGGTTCTTTTTATGAGTATTCCGGGTATCGCTCTTTTCTATGGCGGTTTGGTTCGTCAGAAGAACGTCCTCAGTCTTATCATGCAGACGTTGTTTATCGTAGGAGCTGTCAGTATCCTGTGGGTTGCCTTCGGTTACAGCTGGGCCTTCGGAACGGGATTTGCCGAGTCGGGTAATCCATTGGGAGCCATTATCGGAGGCTTCGACAAGGCATTCCTTCATGGCATCAGACTCGACACGCTCTCTGCCGGAAACATTCCTGAATTGGTCTTTGTGATGTTCCAATGTATGTTCGCGCTGATCACCCCTGCACTGATTCTGGGTGCCTTCGCTGAACGGATCAAATTCCTCGGTTTCGTAGTCTTCATTCTGCTCTGGGTGATCCTGGCCTACTTCCCGATGGCACACTGGGTATGGGGCGGCGGCTTCCTGCAACAAATGGGTGCAATCGACTTCGCCGGTGGTACCGTGGTACATATCAACGCAGGTATTTCCGCACTGGTTATGGCCTTGATGCTGGGTAAACGTGAAGATTATCGCGTCGGACATCCGATTGTTCCTCATAACATTACGTTCGTATTCCTCGGAACAAGCTTCCTGTGGTTGGGTTGGTTCGGTTTCAACGCCGGTAGCGGTCTGGCAGCCGATGGTTTGGCCGCAAACGCCTTCCTTGTAACACATGTTGCCACAGCGGTAGCCGCAATCACATGGATGGTCATCGATTGGTTGTGCAACAAGAAACCGACTACCGTAGGTGCTTGTACGGGTGCAGTTGCCGGATTGGTTGCCATTACTCCGGCGGCAGGTACGGTCGATCTGCTCGGGGCATTCTGCATCGGTTTCATTACTCCGATCATCTGCTTCATCATGGTGGCTGTCGTTAAACCCAAATTCAAATACGACGATGCACTCGATGCTTTCGGTGTACACGGTATAGGAGGTGTCGTAGGATCTATCCTGACGGGTGTCTTCGCAACGCAATACATTACCGGTGAGGGCGGTGTACAAGGAGCTCTTTACGGTGACTGGCATCAACTCTGGGTACAGGTTTTTGCAACGGTCGTTGCGATTGTCTTCAGTGCAGTGATTACCTTTGTCCTCTATAAGATTGTCGACAAATGGATCGGTATTCGGGTAGACAAACGTGTTGAAGAAGAGGGTCTCGATGTGTACGAACATGGTGAAACTGCCTACAACAACTAATTAGTTTGAGTTAACAAGGGATTCCGGTCGGATGGAGTCCATGCCGGAATCCCCAAAAAACAGTAATAAGCTTTTCAATTTAAAATAATAACCGTTAAATTTGTTGGATCATGTCACTCTACATTCCAAAACAGTACAGGGCCAAACTCGTTCCAGAAGTTATGGAACAGGCCATCAAAATGATCAAAGATCGTTTCCAGCTCGAATTGGCTGAGGCATTGGATTTGCGCCGGGTTACAGCACCGTTGTTCGTGCTCTCCGGAACTGGAATCAACGATGATTTGAACGGTGTTGAGCGTGCCGTATCGTTCCCGATCAAGGATATGGACGGACGGAAAGCTGAAGTGGTTCACTCATTGGCCAAATGGAAACGGATGAAACTCGGAGCCTATGGTATCGCTCCCGGATATGGTCTGTATACCGACATGAACGCCATTCGTGCCGATGAAGAGCTCGACAACCTCCACTCTCTGTATGTGGATCAGTGGGATTGGGAACGTACGATTACCGCAGAGGATCGTAACTTGGAGTTCTTGCAGATGATCGTCAAGAAGATTTACGGAGTCTATCAGAAAATGGAGCGTGAGATCTATCATATCTATCCGCACATCACTCCGGTATTGCCCGAGACGATTCATTTCATCCAGAGCGAAGATTTGTTGAAGGAGTATCCGTCACTCTCGCCGCGTGAACGTGAGACCGAGGCAGCTAAGAAATATGGAGCTATCTTTGTGATCGGAATCGGAGGCGCCCTTTCCGACGGAAAGAAACACGACGGTCGTGCTCCTGACTACGACGATTGGAGTACTCCTACTCCGGGCGGTTACAAAGGATTGAACGGTGATATTATTTTCTGGAACCCGGTATTGGAATCGGCATTCGAAGTGTCGAGTATGGGTATCCGCGTCGACAAAGCAGCCCTCGTGCGTCAGCTCGATCTGGAGGGTTGTCCGGAACGTAAAGAGCTTATTTTCCACAAAGCGTTGCTCGAAGATCGTATTCCGTTGTCGATTGGAGGTGGTATCGGACAGTCACGTGCCTGCATGTTCCTTCTGCGTTGTGCCCACATCGGCGAGGTACAGGCAAGTATCTGGCCCGAGTCGCAGATTGCCGAGTGCGAGAAACATAATATCTATTTGAAATAGTAACGCATTAATATTATAAACCATGTCAGAACTGAGATTTAAAGTAGTGGAAGAGGCGATCAGACGGAAAGCCGTCTGCCTGCCTGCATCGGAAGAACGTCCGTCGGAGCTGTTTGGCAAATATGTATTCGATGAAGAGAAGATGCGTAAGTATTTGCCCAAAAAGACTTATGAGGCTCTGATGGAAACGATGAAACACGGTAAAGCTTTGAGCCGTGAGATTGCCGACAGCGTTGCCTCCGGCATGAAACAGTGGGCAATGGATATGGGTGCAACCCATTATACCCACTGGTTCCAACCGCTTACGGGAGGTACGGCCGAAAAACACGACGCATTTGTCGAACATGACGGCAAAGGCGGAATGATCGAAGAGTTCTCGGGTAAATTGTTGATCCAGCAGGAGCCCGATGCGTCGAGCTTCCCGAGCGGTGGTATCCGGAACACCTTCGAGGCGCGTGGTTATTCGGCATGGGATGCCACTTCCCCGGCCTTCATCGTCGATACAACCCTCTGTATTCCAACGATCTTCATCGCCTATACGGGCGAAGCGCTCGACTACAAGGTGCCCTTGTTACGTTCGTTGCAGGCTGTGGATCGTGCGGCTACGGATGTGTGCCACTACTTTGATCCGAGTGTCACGAAAGTGTTCTCTTATTTGGGTTGGGAGCAGGAGTACTTCTTGGTGGACGAGGGTCTCTATGCAGCCCGCCCCGATATGGTTCTGACCGGTCGTACGTTGATGGGGCACGAAAGTGCCAAGAACCAACAGCTCGAAGATCACTATTTCGGTGCTATCCCGACGCGTGTGATGTCCTTCATGAAGGATCTCGAATTCGAATGCTGGAAGCTCGGTATTCCGGTGAAAACGCGTCATAACGAGGTGGCTCCAAACCAGTTTGAGCTGGCTCCGATCTTCGAGGAGACGAATTTGGCCAACGACCACAACTTGTTGTTGATGTCGATCATGAAGAAAGTAGCCCGTCGTCATTCGTTCCGCGTGCTGCTGCATGAGAAACCCTTCAAGGGAATCAATGGTTCGGGTAAACACAACAACTGGTCGCTCGGTACGGATACGGGAGTCAATCTGCTCTCACCGGGTAAAACGCCGCAGGCCAATTTGCAGTTCATGACCTTCCTGATCAATATCATGATGGCCGTCTACAAACACAACGGTCTGTTGAAGGCAAGTATCGCCAGTGCGACGAATGCCCACCGTTTGGGAGCCAACGAAGCGCCTCCTGCAATTATTTCGATCTTCTTGGGCCGTCAGATCTCGAACGTATTGGACAAGATGGTCTCCAGCACCAGCGACGATGCCATCGAGTTCAACGGCAAGACAGGCTTCAAGATGGGAGGTATTGCCCATATTCCGGAGCTGTTGATCGATAATACGGATCGTAACCGGACCTCTCCGTTTGCATTCACCGGAAACCGTTTCGAGTTCCGTGCGGTAGGTTCATCAGAGAACTGTGGTGGTGCGATGACCGTGCTGAACACTTCGGTGGCAGATCAGCTCACCGCGTTCAAGGCAGAAGTCGACGAACGGATAGCTCGTGGCGAGGAGAAAGAGGCTGCAATTTTTGCCGTGTTGAAAGAGTACATCAAAGAGTGTGCAGCCATCCATTTCGACGGCAACGGTTATTCGGACGAATGGAAAGCCGAGGCTGCCAAACGTGGACTGGATTGCGAAACGTCCGTTCCATTGATCTTCGATCAGTTTGTGTCACCGTCCAATGTAGGCATGTTCACGCGGACCGGAGTGCTCTCATCGACCGAATTGGAGGCACGTGCCGAGGTCAAATGGGAGACCTATACCAAAAAGATCCAGATCGAGGCACGCGTATTGGGCGATTTGGCCATCAACCACATTTTACCGGTAGCATCGCGTTATCAGAGTATGTTGCTGGATAAGGTATACAAGATGAAGGAGCTGTTCGGAGCAAAATACGAGACGATTGCCGCACAGGATTTGGCGCTGATTGAGAAGATTTCCGGACACATGGCCAAGATCCAGACGCTTACCGAAAAGATGGTCGATGCCCGCAAGGTAGCCAACAAGATCGAAAACGAACGTGAAAAAGCAGTTGCTTATCACGATACGGTTGCAGTTATGTTTGACGAGATCCGTTACCACATCGACAAGTTGGAGGAGGTTATCGACAACGAAATGTGGCCGCTGCCGAAATATCGTGAGTTGTTGTTCATCCGATAGTGAGGTGCGACGTTAAGTTTAGGTTGGAATGTGCGAGTGCGACGGTGAGGAATCGATCCGTCGCACCGCATCTATAAAAAATAGAAAAAGGCAATGAAAAAGAGCTATAATAACGGATTGGGAATGCCCCGACGACAGGGCCTTTACGATCCGAACAATGAACACGATGCCTGTGGTGTTGGTTTGGTTGTAAACATCAAGGGAAAGAAGAGCCACGACATTGTGGAAAATGGTCTTCAGGTGCTCGAGCACATGATGCACCGGGGTGCAGAAGGTGCGGATAATAAAACCGGAGATGGAGCCGGTATCATGGTGCAAATTCCGCACGAATTTATTCTTTTACAGGGTATTCCGGTTCCGGAAAAGGGACATTACGGTACGGGACTGGTCTTTTTGCCGCGCGATTTGGCAGATCAGACAACCGCACTGGGAATCATTAAACGGAATGTACAGACGGCCGGATTGAACTTGATGTATGTCCGCGATGTGCCGGTCAATAATGAGGTGATCGGAGAAGCGGCACGAAATACAGAGCCTGTGATCAAACAGCTTTTCATAACTGGAGATCCGGGCAATATGACTTTAGAGCAGAAACTCTATGTCGTACGGAAAAAGATCGAAAAAGAGGTTGCCCAGAGCGATATGTCCGACAAGGATTCGTTCTATGTGGTCAGCCTCTCTTGTCGTACATTGGTATATAAGGGAATGCTCTCCTCCGTACAGCTGAGGTACTATTTCCCCGATCTGATTAACCCCTATTTTACGAGCGGACTGGCATTGGTTCACTCTCGTTTTTCGACCAATACCTTCCCGACATGGAGTTTGGCACAGCCTTTCCGGATGTTGGGGCATAATGGTGAGATCAATACGATCCGAGGCAACCGGAGCTGGATGGAGAGCCGCGAAAGTGTGCTCCATCCCGATGAGTTGGGCCCGATCGAGGAGTTGAGACCGATCGTACAGCCGGGGATGAGCGACAGTGCTTCGCTCGATAATGTACTTGAGTTTTTCGTGCGAAGCGGCATGAGTCTGCCACACGCTTTGGCTATGTTGGTTCCGGAGAGTTACAACGACAAAAACCCGATCTCTTCGGAGCTGAAATCATTTTATGAGTACCACAGTATCTTTATGGAGCCGTGGGACGGACCCGCAACGTTGCTCTTTTCCGATGGACGTTATGCGGGCGGTATGCTCGACCGGAACGGTTTGCGTCCTGCCCGTTACTTTATTACGACCGACGATATGATGGTCGTTGCCTCAGAAACCGGAACCCTTGCAGTAGAGTCTTCCGAAATCCGTGAGAAAGGACGGTTGCGTCCCGGAAAGATTTTGATGATCGATACCGAAAAGGGCGAGATTCAATACGATCCGGAGATCAAGGAGCGTCTGGCTTCGGAGCATCCCTATAAAGAGTGGTTGAGCAAGAATCGGGTTATTTTGAATCAGATTACCTCCGGCCGTCATGTAAAACATTCGGTAGACGAGTATGACAGAATGCTCCGTGCGTTCGGGTACAATAAGGAGGACATAGAGAAAATTATCAAGCCGATGGGAGAGAACGGAGCCGAGCCGCTCGGTTCGATGGGAAACGATACGCCGTTGGCTGTCCTGTCGAAAAAGCCCCAGCGGTTGTTCAACTATTTCCGTCAACAGTTTGCTCAGGTGACCAACCCGCCGATCGACCCGATCCGAGAGGAGTTGGTGATGTCGATCGCAAGTTATATCGGAGCGGTAGACGGAAACATTTTGCACCCGTCGGCCGAACACTGTAAGGTGGTGAAACTGCCCAGTCCGATTCTGACCAATACGGAGTTGGATATTCTGAATAATTTGCAGTACAAGGGCTTCCGTACGCAAACTTTGCCGATGTTGTTCGAGGCTCGTGGAAAGGCCCGTGGGTTGGCCAAAGCGGTAGATCGTCTGTGCGAAGCGGCCGAAAAGGCTGTTGATGACGGAATCAATTATGTCATCCTGAGTGATCGTGGAGTGGATGCGGAACATGCACCGATTCCCTCTCTGCTTGCGCTGTCGGCTGTACACCACTACTTGACCGGTAAGCGGAAACGTGCCCAGATTGCCCTGATCGTGGAGACGGCCGAGGCCCGCGAGGTGATGCACATGGCTCTGCTGATCGGGTTCGGTGCGAGTGCCGTCAATCCGTATATGGCTTTTGCCGTACTGAATCGTCTGGTGGAGAAGGGTGATATACAGCTCGATTACGAAACCGCCGAAAAGCATTACATCAAGGCTCTGAACAAGGGGCTGTTGAAGATCATCTCCAAGATGGGTATTTCGACGATCCGAAGCTACCGTGGTGCGAAGATTTTCGAGGCAGTGGGTCTTTCGAATGCCCTGCTCGACCGTTATTTCCACGGCATGACTTCAAAAATCGAAGGCGCCGATCTGGATGATATTGCGGCTGATACGCTGAAGGCCCATGCACACGGTTTCGGTGAAGATTTTGATGATACGGAGTTGCTCGAAAACTTCGGTAATTATTCCTATCGCAAGGATGGCGAGCAGCACGCATGGAATCCGGAAACCATATCGACCTTGCAACTGGCTACCCGTTTGGGCAGTTACAAGAAGTTCAAGGAGTACACCCGTTTGGTGAACGAGAAGTCGTCTCCGATGTTCCTGCGTGATCTGATGGAGTTGAAAAAGAATCCGATCGATGTCTCGAAAGTAGAACCGGCTTCGGAGATTATGAAGCGTTTCGTGACGGGAGCCATGTCGTTCGGTTCACTTAGTCGTGAGGCCCACGAAGCGTTGGCCATGGCGATGAATAAGATCGGAGGCAAAAGTAACACGGGAGAGGGTGGCGAAGACCCGGAACGTTATCATCCGCATGCTGATGGCACCTCGGCCCGAAGTGCGATCAAACAGGTGGCTTCTGCCCGGTTCGGGGTGAATGCCGAATATTTGGTCAATGCCGATGAGATTCAGATTAAGGTGGCACAGGGAGCCAAGCCCGGTGAGGGCGGACAGCTGCCCGGATACAAGGTGGATGAGATGATTGCCAAGACGCGTCATTCGATTCCCGGTATTTCGCTGATCTCTCCGCCACCTCATCACGATATCTATTCGATCGAGGATTTGGCTCAGTTGATCTTCGATCTTAAGAATGTCAATCCGAAAGCCCGGATCAGCGTGAAGTTGGTTTCGGAGAGCGGTATCGGTACGATTGCTGCCGGTGTGGCCAAGGCCAAGGCCGACATGATCCTGATCAGTGGTGGTGAAGGGGGTACGGGAGCAAGTCCGGTAAGCTCGGTAAAACATGCCGGACTGCCGACCGAGATTGGTCTTTCCGATGTACAGCAGACGTTGGTGATCAATGGATTGCGGGGTAAGGTGACCCTCCAGACCGACGGTCAGCTGAAAACAGGACGTGATATCGTTATCGCAGCCATGCTCGGAGCCGAAGAGTTCGGATTTGCGACCAGTGCGCTGATTGTTCTGGGCTGCGTGATGATGCGTAAGTGCCACATGAATACCTGTCCGGTCGGAGTGGCGACGCAGGACGAACGTCTGCGTGAACACTTCCGTGGCCGCTACGAATATCTGGTGAACTTCTTCAACTTCCTCGCTGAGGATGTACGCGAGAATCTGGCAGAACTCGGATTCACCCGTCTGGATGACATCATCGGACGGACCGACCTGATCCAACAGCGTAAGTTCGCTCCCGGAACGAAGATTTCGAAGGTCGATCTTTCGCGGATCCTTTATCGTCCGGCCAATGCCGATACGGAGGATGTACGGCGTACGACCGCGCAGGATCACAAGATTGAAAAGGTCAAGGACCGTTCGATCATTGGTATGGCAACGCCGGCAATCGAGTCGAAGATGCCGGTTCATCTGAACTTCCCGATCTGCAATACGGACCGTTCTGTGGGAGCGATGCTTTCGGGACGGATTACTGCAAAATACGGAAACGAAGCACTTCCGGAAGATACGGTCAGCGTAACCTTCAAGGGTTCGGCCGGCCAGAGCTTCGGAGCATTCCTCTGTCACGGAGTCACATTCCGATTGGAAGGCGATGCCAACGACTATTTGGGCAAGGGCCTTTCCGGTGGTAAGATCATTGTGACGCCGCCTAAAAATTCGATCTTCCTGCCGCAGGACAACATCATTGCGGGCAACACGCTGTTGTACGGCGCAACCGAAGGAGAGGTCTATATCAACGGTCAAGTCGGCGAACGCTTCTGCGTGCGAAACAGCGGTGCAACGGCGGTTGTCGAAGGGGTCGGTGATCACTGCTGTGAGTATATGACCGGCGGACGTACGGTCGTATTGGGTACGACCGGCCGGAACTTTGCAGCCGGTATGAGTGGTGGTGTCGCCTATGTATGGAACAAGTTGGGCAATTTCGATTTCTTCTGTAACATGGAGATGGTCGAGCTCTCTTTGGTCGAGGAGTCGATCGACGCGAAAGAGCTGCACGCCCTGATCAGTGCCCACTATTACCATACGGGCAGTCCGTTGGCCAAGACCATGATCGACAATTGGGGCGAATACGTCGGACAGTTCATTAAGGTGATGCCGATCGAGTACAAGAAGGTGCTGCACGCACAACGAATGGCTGCACTCGAACAGAAAATCGCCCAAGTGGAACGTGATTATTAATCCGTGACAAAAACTTACAATTATGGGAAATCCGAAAGCATTTTTGACAATAGATCGTAAAGAGGCTGGTTACAGACCGATACACGATCGTATATACGATTATACAGAAGTTGAACAGACGCTCAACATAGAGGACCGCAGGTTGCAGGCGTCGCGTTGTATGGATTGCGGTGTTCCGTTTTGCCACTGGGCTTGTCCGCTGGGCAACCGTCAGGGCGAATGGCAGGATCTGGCCTATCGCGGACGGTGGGAAGAAGCCTATCTGTCGTTGTCGGCGACAGATGACTTTCCGGAGTTTACCGGGCGGGTTTGTCCGGCGTTGTGCGAGAAGTCTTGCGTGCTGAAGCTGCACGATGCTCCGGTGACGATTCGGGAAAACGAAGCCTCGATCGTAGAACGGGCATTTGCCGAAGGGTACGTCGTGGCTCGACCGCCGAAAAAACGTACCGGAAAGCGGGTGGCTGTCATCGGATCGGGTCCTGCCGGTTTGGCTTGTGCCAATCAGCTCAATAAAAAAGGACACAGCGTGACCGTATTCGAACAGAACGAGTTTATCGGAGGTTTGCTCCGTTTGGGTATCCCCGATTTCAAACTCAGCAAAAAGATCATCGACCGCCGTTTGAAACTGCTCGAAGAGGAGGGAATCGAATTCCGTACGTCGGTCTGCGTGGGGCGCGACCTCGGAACCGATGAGCTGCTTCGTGATTATGATGCCGTCTGTGTAGCGATCGGGTCGGGAGTTCCGCGTGATCTGCCGGTCGAAGGCCGTGACTTGAAAGGGGTCTATTTTGCCCTGCAGTTGCTGCAGCAGCAGAACCGGGTGAATGCCGGAGAAGAGGTTGCCAAAAAGGATCGGATTACGGCCAAAGGCAAACACGTGCTGGTGATCGGCGGTGGTGATACGGGTTCGGACTGTGTAGGAACTGCCGTGCGTCAAGGAGCCGTTAAAATTACCCAGATCGAAATTATGCCTAAACCTCCGGTCGGTTCGAATCCGGAGACTCCATGGCCCATGTATCCGAAAGTGCTGAAAACCTCCTCGTCACACGAAGAGGGGTGCGAACGGCGTTGGAACCTCGGAACCACCCGTTTTATCGGTGAAAACGGGGTGCTGACCGGAGTCGAAGTCGAACGGGTCGATTGGGAGAAGGATCCCGAAACAGGACGAATGAACATGATACATACCGGCGAAAAGGAGATCATCAAAGCCGATCTCGTTTTGTTGGCGATGGGATTTGTTCACCCCGTTTACGAAGGATTGGTACAGAAATTGGGCGTCGATCTGGATGGACGGAAAAATGTCGCGATAGGAGATTGTAACGAGACCTCTGTAAACAAGGTTTTTGCCGCAGGAGATGCTGCGTCGGGTGCATCGCTGGTGGTTCGGGCTATGGCTTCGGGCCGCCGTGCGGCAGCGCATATCGATGCGTTTTTACGGAAACAGGAGACGCCTTTTTCTAAATAAAGTCGCGTAAGCGACGTGCTGAACGAAAGAGAGCCCGCCATTTGGCGGACTCTCTTCGTTTTGTTTGACGGGTGTAAGCGGCTCCCTATTCATTGGGTTTGAGCCCTCTTACGTCCAATGTCTTTTTCAGCCAAACCCGGTAACGGATTGCGCGGTTCCATGTGTTTCCGGCCGAGGAGAAATCGCAGAGTTTGATCTGCAACGGTTTGGCAAGATCTCCTTCGAGGTCGGTTCCCATAACCATTGGAGCCGTGAAGGCCATCCACATCTTTTCGGGACGATCCTCTTCGGCCACGGGCATCAGGGTGACATATCCTTCGGCATCGGCCTGAATGACTGACGTTTCATCGACGAACCCATCGTTGAAGCGAGAGTCGCGAGCCAGTACGATCGGACCGCGTTCTATGGCTTGGAATCCGTTCAGTTCGGTGAGACGTCCACGCATGTCGAGGTTGACGGTGACTTTGTCGCCCGATTGCCAAAGCTGCTTGATCGTTACATAGCTGCCCGGTTGGATGTCTCCGATCGCTTTACCGTTTACCGCAACCTGACTGACCTTGCTCCACGACGGGATACGCAGGCACAGGGCAAACTCTGCATTTTTCGGAACGTCGACACTGATCTCAATGTTTCCCTCTTCGGGGTAGGTCGTGGTCTGTTCGAGGGTGACTTCGCGCTTACCCAACTGTACCGTCGAGGTCATCGGACCGTACAGGTTCACGTAGATGCTGTCCTGACTTGTGGTCACGGCAATGTCGGGAATCATGGCAAAGGCTCTCGGCCCGTTCGAATTGCAGCAGTTCACGTGCATGCCGCACTGTCTTTCCCCCGCAGAACGGGCTCCTTCCAACGGACTGTATTTGGCAATCTGTGCTGCATCTTCTTTCAGCGCGGCGAACAGGGCGTTGTACATGGTGCGTTCGATCTGGTCGGCGAACATCGGGTTTTTCGTCAGATCGAGCATGTTTTTGCACACTTGCATCCAAGTCATCGTGACGCAGGTCTCCATCGTATGGTAGGTGGGTTCGGTCTGCCGACGTTTGCCGTGATAGAAACATTCGAACGCGGTTCCCGAGCCGGTGATGTTGATCTCTTCGTCGATGATGTTTTGGATGCTCTTCTCGATGGCGTCGAGGTATTCCGGATTTTTGATGATTTTGTAGAGCTCCAGCAGGCCGTTGTAGCAGGACATCATCTCATAGGCCTTTTGTCCGTTTACTCTGTTGTACCAGTCGTTGATATTTCCCGAAGTTCTCGACCGTTCGGCAACGGGAACTCCGTCCAGTGCTTTGCTGATCAATTTCGGACCTTCGGGGGCCTCCATCCGGGAAACGATGTATCGGGCGAAATCGAGGTATTTTTCGTTTTGCGTGTGTTGGTACAGGTACACGAACGGTTCGAGAATCGAGATGGCGGGCAGACCCTGATAAAATCCGGCTGCTTCGATCTCTTTTTTCGCTGGAATCTGAGTCATCAATCGGTCGGCCAGACGGCAAGCGCCCTCCAAAGCCTTTTTGTCACCGGTCAGGTCAAAATAAGATTGCAGGCCCAGCAGGGTGTATTTCTGTCCCCAGACGTCCCAATAGTCGAGTTGGGCTTCGGGTTTGTAGTTGCCGATGTATCCGTCTTCGAGCTGTGTGGCCAATATTCCGTTTACGGCGTTGGTGATTTTTTGCAACAATTCGGGATCGCCGTTATATCGATAGGCGTCGATGGCTCCCAACATCCATTTCCCCCAGAATTCGGATTGCCAGAGGGTCGATTCGTTTTGGGTTTTGAACGGAGCGACGAGCAGATTTTCGTCTTCGCTCATTACGCGGACGCGGATACAGGCATCGATCCGGTTTCCGATGTACCCGTCGAGGTGAGTTTGTACGGCGGGTGGAGTTTTGCGGATGGCCGCTGATTTTGTTTTCGGGGCAGCTTGGCCTACGATGCCGATCAGCGAGAGACCAACGGCAAATAAAGTCAGGCGTTTTTTCATTTTGTTAGATGGTTTTGGTTTATAAATAAATTTTGCGTTGCATGTAAGGGTACGCACTATAAACAAAGATACGAAAAATTTTGATACCCGGATAGAAAGATCTTGCGGAATAAGAGGAGGTACGTATGGAAAGCTTGGAAAAGAGAAAGACTTTTACGAAAAGAGCTGGGCGTTTGGAAAATCGGATATGTCACGATCTTTGGATAGAAGGCAAGAGCGTGATCCGACTAAAAAACAGAAGATTCGCATGTTTAGGTCCCTTCTTTTCACTATTTTTGTAAAAAATGAAATGCCCGATCTCCCTATACATAAGGTTGTCCAACAGAGCCGTTACGGTGTATTTGCGAAAGAGATATCCGCTCTATTGTCTCCTTCGGCGGTCGGTTATGCTCATCGGGACGACTACTATATATTCGGAGTGGTTGAAAAAGGAACGTGTCGGGTGAGTGTCGATTTCAAAGACTATGACCTGTCGGAGGGCGATACGTTGTGTGTACAGCCCGGTCAGGTTCATAAGGCCGTCGATGTTAAACAGGCTAAGGCTTACCTGTTGTTCGTAGATGGGGTATTTATCGATCTCCAAACCAAACGGATTCTTGCCGAGTATGCATTGTCGCCCGTTCCCATTAAGATGAACGCTTCATCTCGTGTCGAACTGGCCCAACTGTTTTCTATGATCATGAGCAGAATGAATCCGCAGGAAGAGGATCGTTTTAAAACAGTGCTGCAATATCTGTCGGGAGCGGTGGTCGAGATCATAACAGATGGCATCCGGAAGTACATCGGTCAAAATCCGAAAAGTAGAAGGCAAGTCGAAATAGCATTAGCATTTAAAGAACGGGTGTCGAACGAACGAATTTTGAACCGGAGCAGTGCATATTACGCACAGGCGCTGCACGTATCTTCGGTCTATTTGAATGAGGTCATAAGATGTGTTATGGGGATGAGCGTAGGACGCTATATCCAGAGTGAACTTGTTCTGCGTGCGAAAAGGATGTTGGTGTACAGCGCCAAGAGTATAAAGGAGATTTCTGTTGAATTGGGTATCGAAGATTATGCCTATTTTACCCATCTCTTTACGAAAGCGGTAGGGATCAATCCCTCCGCATACCGGAAAAATTACCTCGAATAGTACAATTCAAACCTCATATAATCTATTTTCCCTTCTGGTCGGTCGTTCTACTTTTGTAATAAAAAGAATGAACAGAGGAAAATTCAATTATTGGATTGATGTAGCCATGGTGCCTGCATCTGTCTTGTCGTTTTGTAGTGGTCTTAAACTCCATGCGGCCGGACATGGCTTTGTTGACGTGACCGAACAGTGGACAATGGTCCATATTGTTGTAAGCCTACTCTTTGTAGCTCTTGTTTGCATACATGTCAGAAATCACTGGGGATGGTTTAAAAGAGTGAAAAAGGAGGGTGTTCGGGGTAAGAAAAAAATGGTTATGTTGCTGACATTGGCATTTCTGTCTGTTGCTATATCCGGAATAATCTTGATTTTTATTGGGAAGGAGTTGCCTTCGTTTGGAATGCTACATTATAAAATCGGAATCGTTACAGTGGTTTTGAGTATCCTGCACATAATGAAGCGAAGAACATTTCTGTTAAAAAGTATCGAAACAAATTCGCTGAAGTCGAGGCAGGATCGAGCCGTTTGATTCAGTCAAAAAAAAGAGGATCGAGTGAAATTGTTCGTTCGCTCGATCCTCTCCTTTTATTTTGATCTCAAACGGATCTGTTTCTATAAATTGGGGTTGATTTTGTTCCATTCTGAAATGGGCGGAATAACTCCCATCTCGATGACCTCGTCACGCAACTCAGCCAGATGTTTGTAGCTCGATCTCAGCTCGGCAAGCTCTTCTGGGGTTCCGTTGGGAATCCGGCTGTGGACACCTTCGCTGTCGATCGTCGTTTCGGCAGCCATCATAATCTTGCCAAATTCACCGTCAGCGATGTAAGTTCCGGCAGGCCAGCGGAAAGGAGCACCTCCCATGGCCGCGCGGATCATTTCGATCGACAGGTAAGAGGGGCTCTGGAATGAGGAACGTCCTCTCAGCTCGATGATCCGTTTGCCACCCTGAATGACTTTCTGACGAATGTCGGCCCATTGTTCTTCAGTCAGAACAGGTTTGCCGATCAACGACGAGAGCGGTTCACCGTCGATGCGTGTGGTCGATGCGAAGACTGCCATCTGTTCGCCGTGTCCGCCATACGTACGGCATCCGGTAATTTTGTCCTGAGGCAGATTGAAGTGCAGCGAAAGAGCTCTTTGCAACCGGGTGCTGTCCAATGCAGCGAGGGTAGTTACCTGCGAAGGTTTCAGACCGGAGTAGAGCAGGGTGATCAGTCCGGTAATATCGGCCGGATTGAAGATAACCACTACGTGTTTTACGTCCGGGCAGTAGGTCTTCAGATTTTTTCCGAGTTCTGCGGCGATTCCTGCATTTCCCTTGAGCAGGTCTTCGCGGGTCATTCCGGCCTTACGAGCGGCACCACCCGATGAAACCACATATTTTGCACCCTTGAGCGCTTCAGCGATGTCGCTGGTGTAGGTCAGACGGATGTTCTCGAATCCGCAGTGATACATCTCTTCGGCCATTCCTTCGAGGGCCGGGGCATACGGGTCGTATGCGCAAATATTGGGCGTCAGTCCCAACATGATTGCAGATTGTACCATGTTCGAACCGATCATTCCGGCAGCTCCCACGATGGTGAGCTTTTCGTCTGTGATGAATTTCATACTGTTGTGTTTTAGTTCGTGAGGTAAAGATACAAAAATAATTTCATACAACAGTCATGCAAAAAAGTTATCTCGCATAACGAAATTACATGTAGGCCTTCACGTCGGCGATGATCTCACCGTCGAAGAGGTTCAGGGTCCGGGAGGCGAAGGCCGCATCGTGTTGGGAGTGAGTGACCATAACGACGGTCGTACCCTCTTTGTTGAGCTCGGTCAGCAGATCCATGACCTCTTTGCCGTTTTTCGAGTCGAGGTTTCCGGTGGGCTCGTCGGCCAGAATCAGATTGGGATTTGAGACAACGGCACGGGCGATGGCGACACGTTGCTGTTGACCTCCGGAGAGCTGCTGCGGGAAGTGGCGGGCACGGTGGCTGATGTTCATCCGGTCGAGAATTTCGGCGACCATCTTTTTGCGGAGCGAGGCTTTTACCCTCAGGTAGATGAGCGGCAGTTCGACATTTTCAAAGACATTCAGTTCGTCGATGAGGTTGAAGCTCTGGAAAACGAATCCGATCTTTCCTTTGCGGTAGAGGGTCCGGTCCTTCTCTTTTAAGGTGCCGACTTCACGTCCCAGCAGGTAGTATTTTCCCGAAGTGGGGTTGTCGAGCAGGCCGAGAATGTTCAGCAGGGTCGATTTGCCGCATCCGGATGGACCCATGACGGCGACGAATTCGCCCTCGTGGACTTCGAAGGAGACTTTGTTCAAGGCGATCGTTTCGACCTCTTCGGTCCGAAAGCTTTTGCACAGTTCTTCTACTTTTAACATGATTGAAAAGTTTTTAATGGTTAATATAAAATCGTTTTAATTGTTTCGGATGTTTGGTATTACTCTTTTCGGATCGAATCGGCCGGGTTGTCCGTTGCGGTTTTGTAGCAGCGGAGCGAGATGACCGTAATGACGACGCCCAACACGACGATCAGTGCCGTGATGAATATCCATGCGTGCAGCGGGGTTTTGTAGGCAAACTGCTTGAGCCATTCACGCATGAAGTAGTAGGCGATCGGAACGGCGATGACGAAGCAAGCCAGTACGATGCGGATGTAGGTTTTGTTGAACATGCGGAGGATTTCGCCGACGGTTGCACCGAACACTTTCCGGATGGCGATCTCTTTGCGGCGGTACCGCATTTCGAAATGGATGATCCCGAAGACACCGATGATGGCGATCAGTCCTGATACCAGACTGAAGAAGGAGATTTGGGCCGAGAGTTTCCGCTCTTTTTCGTACAGCCGGTCGATCGATTCGTCCAAGAAGTGTATCTCTGGTTCTTCGTTTCTTGGGTTCAATTTCCGATAGGTCTCTCGGATGTATTCCATGGCATGTTCCGGATTGAGGCTGGCGATTTTGATGTAGAAATAATAGTTATAATCACGCGATGCAACCAGAGCCAGAGGCGACAGTTCGTATTTCGGTGGCAAAAAGTGATAATCTTCCATAAATCCGATGACTTTCTCATAGGTTAGAAGCTGGTCGTTGAGTTTTAAGCCGAATGTTTTCCGGGCGGTCTCGTTGAAAATCAAAGGATGTTCGTCGCCGAGATAGTCGGAAGCGTTGAACGCTTGCCCTTCCGTGATCTTCAGCCCCAGAAACGGGAGAAAATTCTCTTCGACGCGAATAAAATCGAACCTTATGTTTTGTCCTTGATATTCGCGGCCGGAGCTGTTTACTCCGAACGAAACGATAGGGCTGCCCGTACGGGTGACATCGACGATGTCGGGATGTTTTTTCAGCTCGTTTACGAGTACGTCGCTTTTGTCTTTCATTAACGGATTGAGTCGGAATTCGACGATATTTTCCGTATTGATGCCAAGATCGAAGTTTCGCATGTAACGGTTCTGAGCCGAAATGCACAGCGTGACGATAAGTAAGACAATCGAGATGATAAACTGTATGGAGATTAGGGTAATGCGGAGTTTTCGTCCCGAAGGAGTAATGCCGAACGAGCTTTTGAGCACGAATGCCGGAGCGAAAGAGGTGGCATAGAAAGCCGGATAGATGCCTGCGAGCAGACCGACCAATAGTGCGGTTCCTGCAGCGGTCCAGAGGGTCTCCGTATGGTTATGCAACGAGATTCCTCCTGTGGTCCAAGAGGCGATAGCCGTGTCGGACAAGCCGTGTACGATACAAAGGGCCAGCACAAAGGACAGAACGGCGAGTCCGACGGATTCAACGATTAGATTTATACGTAATTTTCCGGTGATGCATCCGAATACTTTCTGGGTGTTGAGGTTTCGCATGCGGAGCGGGGTCTGGGCAATGGAGAGGTTGATGAAGTTGATCGAAGCGATCAGCAGGATCAGCAGGGCTATAACAAAAAGTATAAGGGTGATATTTTTGTTGCCTTGTTCGTCCGTCATCGACGAAGAGAACGTGTAGTAGGAGTCGTGTAGCGGGAGTAAACGGACACGGGCGGTTTGCGTCGAATCGTGCAAGTAAATTTTTTCGTATTCGTACAAGGCCGATTGCATGGTTTGTTCCGCACGTTCGCGGTTGGCCGGGTCATTTAAGCGAAGATAGAATTGACTCGAAGCATTGCGGTGTTCATTGATGTCTGTGTCGCCGAAACAGAAGAAATAGTAGTCGTTCGGAATGGACGAATTGACCGGAAAATCTTTGAAAACGGCGATTACAGTCAGCAAAGTCTCTTCCAGACTCTCCTGTTCGGAGAGTAAAAGGGTGGCTCCGATCGGATTATCTTTCCCGAATATTTTTTTTGCCGTGGTCTCTGAAATGATGAGGGTTTCCGGCTCTTTGAACCTGTCGAAGTTGCCGGCAACGGGGGTGAACTCGAAAATATTCAAAATCTCGGGAGATATACCCTGTCCCTCAATATTGAATTTAGCGGCATTCTCTACGTCGGTTCGGGATAAGCTACCTTCGGTCCAGCAACGAAAGGAAAAACTTCCGCAGGTTTCGACATCCGGAGACGAAGAGGCTAATTTTTCACCTAACGGTCGGGTCATGACGTGGCTCCAAGCATCATCAGGTTCCTCTTCGACCAAAAGTCTGTATATCCGGTCGCTGGCCTTGTAATGTTGGTCGAAGGTCCATGCGTGGAGGACCTGCATCATGATGATCATGAATGAAGCGAATGCGACCGACAGCCCGATTACGTTGAGCAGTGTGGCTGTGGTGTATTTGCGGAACAGGAAAACGAGGTTTTTTAATGGATTCATAGCGGAAATGTATTTTTGTGCTTACTCTTTTTTGATCGATTTGACGGGGTTTTCGTTGGCTGTGCGCCAGATCTTGAGGACGGTGATGCCGTATATCAGGGCGATTACCGCTATGCCGCAGCCGAGCACTTGCCACACGTCGATCGAGATCCGGACCGGAAATTGCTCCAGCCACTTTCGACTCAGCCAAACAGACAGCACAATGCCTGTCACTGCGGACAAAAGCACCGTGTATTTCAGGTCGGACGAGATCAGCCGGATGATGCTGTTTGGTGTGGCTCCGTTGACTTTCCGGATGGCGATCTCCTTGCTGCGCCGGCGGATCTCGTCGTTGATGAAGCCGAACAGCCCCATCATGGCGATCATCAGGGTCAGAACCACTCCGGCAAAGATCATGTTCCGGGATTTGCGCTCTTCGTCATATAGTGCGCGTTTCAGATCGTCGTAGAACGAGAGGTTGCACGATTTGTCGGGATGGAGTTCCTTGAGTTTTTGGGTCAGGGTGGCGATGTTTTCCGGAGACAATTCGGTCAGGCGTATGCTGATGTACGGGCTGGACCAGTCCGTCGCATCTTCATCGGGTTGGATAGGACGGAAAAATTTACCCCGGTTCGTGTAACGCCACGATCCCGTGTGGAAGTTCTTGACAACCCCTACGATGGTGTAGATTGTGTTGTCACAACTGATGATTTTCCCGCATGGATTTCCGGTTTCGCCCCATTGACGGGTAAACTCTTCGTCAACGATACAGGTATATCTCGGAGCATTCGGCGTAAAGTTATTTCCGTATTTCAGTTCGATCCCCATCGATGGGAAAAAGTCTTCATCGATAAAATCTATGTCACATGTGAAAAGACGTAGCCCCTCGGGAATTTTTTGTATTCCAGCTCCACAATTCGGTCCTAAAGCGGGGTTCATGCCGGTACATACGCTTTCGACGAAGGGTAGAGAGAGCAGCGCCGCTTTCGTATTCCGATATGCAGAAACATCCATATCGCGGATAATATTGGTGTAGACCATTCGTTCGACGTTGTATCCGGGGTCTTTGTACAACATCATCCGGTGTTGCCGTACGACCGTAGTCAGCAGGAAGAGGGTCAGGGTAATGCTTGTAAATTGGATGAACAGCAAGGCCTGTTTCCACAGATGTTTGTCGGCCAAGAAGCCCCGGTAGGCGACGGTAACCGGAATTTTGGAGAAGATCGTTGCGGGGATCAAACCGGTCAGCAGGAGGAGCAGAACGGTGATCGGAAGGACACGGAGGATGTTGTAGGAGGAGAAGAGCATGGCGGAGGTCGGGCCGATCATTTGGGTAATCTGGTTCTGGAAAGCACCCAAAAGCAGAAGGGTAAAGAGTACTGCTGCGACCAGAAGCAACAGGGTTTCCCAAACCACAATCGAGAAGATGTCGCTCCGGCCGGCTCCTGCACACTTGTACATGGCCATCGTCCGTCCCCGGGTGGCTAAAGACGAAAGGGAACTCAGTACGTAGTTCATGCCCGATACGGCCAGAACGATGAAACTGAGCAGGATAAGCATCTGTTGCCGATCGCGAGTTCTCGGCTCGTTTTTGTAGATGTCGTTCAGGGGATCCAATACGAATTCGTGGCGATACCCGTATGCTGCATCCTCTTTGAAATCGTGGTATTTTTGTAAGGCATCGAGCAGCTTGGCTTCTACCGCTTTCGGATCGGCTTTCGGAGATAACTTGACGTATCCGATATAGGAGTCCCCTCCAGTCCATCCATAGAAACTACCATCTAACCGTACGGCGTTACCCAAACCCGAAACGGCGTCGAATGCGATGTGGCTGTTTTTGGGGAAATCTTTGAATACTCCGGCCACCCGGAAAAAGACCTCTTGTCGCGTCATGATCTCCCCGACGGGGTCTTCGTCTCCGAATATGCGTCGGGCGGCCGATTCCGAAAGGTAGATGTTGTTGAGGTCGGTCAGAGCCTGTTTCGGATCGTCTCCGGAGAGCAGGGTAACGCCGAACATGTCGAAAAACGAGGTGTCGGCATATAGCATTTCGACGGTGTGGATATTTTCGTTGTATACGAAAGTTTTCGGTCTTCCGAAATGCATGGTCGTACTTTGGATGATTTCGGGGAGTTCCCGTTCGAGGGCCGATGTAATTGGACCGGAGATTTGGAAATTCTTACTGTCATTGAAAATACAGCTGATATGATAGATATTCTCTTTGTCGGGGATGAAGTTGTTGAACGAACGGATGAAGACGATTTGGGTCAGAAAGATCCATCCGAGCGTCAGGCCCAGCGTGAGAGTGATGACTTTGATCAGGTTATTGCCTCTGAGTTTCGATAGGTATTTGAAGGCGAACAGGAGTGATTTCATGATGTAGTCTTTGTTTTATAGCGTGAAAATAGCAGATTCCCGTTTTGTTTCAGTGGGGTTGTGTCTATTTTAGGATGAGAACCTCGTTGTCTCCGTAAGTTTCGTAGCTCGAAACGATTACTCTCTCGTTCGGGTCGAGTCCTTCGAGCACTTCGTAGTACTGCGGATTCTGCCGCCCGATTTTGATCGTCCGGCGGAAGGCTTTTGTGCCGTCGGGTGACAGCACGAAAATCCAGCTGCCCCCTGTGCTCTGATAGAATGCCCCGCGGGGAATCAGAATTGATTCGGTCGGTTGTCCGAGTTCGAGGTCGATGTAATAGGTCTGTCCCGGACGGATGTTCTCGGGACGTTCTCCGCTGAAATGGAGGTCCGTTTTGAACTGGCCGTTCTGCACTTCGGGATAGACCTTGTTGACCCGAAGCCCGAACTTTTTCTCCTGTCGTTCGAATTTGGCTTCCAGCCCGGTGTGGACTTTGTCGATGTAGTGCTCGTCGATCATCGCCTGTATCTTGAAATCCGACAGGTCGTTGATCTGCCCGATCATCGTCCCCGAACTGACGGACTGGCCCAGCTCGACGCCCAGCCGGACAAGCTCTCCGTCGATCGGTGATTTGACCTTCAGGTTCTCGACCCGTTGCAGGATCAGGTTCATGTTTTTGCGCATGTTCTCCACGGCATCTTCCAAATGGGCGATCTGGAGGGCACGGGCCAGAGAGTCCTGTGTCTGCCGCTCAAGCATGATGTCGCGGCTCTGTTCGGCCAGATCGTAGTCCTCTTGGGCTTGCAGGTACTCCTCGCGGGCTACCAATTTCTCTTCGTAGAGCTTTTTCTTCTGCTGGAAGACTCTTTTCTTGCGTTGGATGTCGAGATTCAGGGTCAACTGCTCCTTTTGCAGGTTGAGCCGCTCCTGCTCCATGGCGATACGGGCGTTGTGCAGGTCGTTTTCGCGATTCGAAAGCTGTGACTCGCTGTTCAGTACCTCGGCATTGAGGTTCTGGTTGCTCAGCATGACGATGATGTCTCCCTCCTTCACCGATGAGCCCTCCTCGATCAGTCGCTTCTCGACCATGCCGCTCTCCAATGGGGTCAGCTGAAGGGTTGTGATCGGCTGAACGGAGCCCTGCACCTGTATGTAATCGTTGAACAGCGCCTTGCGTGCGGTGCCTGTCGTGATGGTCCGGCTGTCGATGACCAGCGACGACGAGTGGTCGCTGAAAATCAGCCAGACGATGAAGATCAGCACCGCACCGCCCAATAGGTAGGGTATGTGTTTCTTTTTCAATCCTTTTTTCTGTTCGAGTAGAATATCCATAGTGAGTCGGTTTTTAGGGTTGCGGAATGAGAGGTAATGTTAACGGCTGTTGTGGATCTGATCGATGAGCGGTACTCCTTGATAGTACCGGATCATCCGGTAGTTGATGATATAGTCCAACTTGATTCTGAGCAGATTCGAACGGGCCTCCTGAAGCCGGTTGGCACTGGTCTGAAGTTCGATCGCACTGAGCAGCCCTTCGTCGTATTTGCGTTGTATGGCTTTGTGGGCAAGCGTGTTGGCATCGACCTGCTTGTCGGCTTGATCGTACTCTTTGGCCAATCCCCGGCAGTTGTCTATGACCTGTTTGATCTCGGTTTGTAGTTGCTGCATCGTCAGCTCGTTATCCAGTTCGGTGATGGCTATGTTGTTGCGGGTCCGGTTTTTTGCGGTCCGATAGCTCAGCCTGTTGAAAATAGGAATCTGCATCGAAACGGCGATATACTCCCCTCCGTTGTTTTTGATCTGGTTGCCGAAGGTCATGTAGTTGGTCAGGTTGGTGTTGTAGTAGTTCGTGGTGTAGCCTCCCGAAACGCTGATCGACGGGAACAGCGCCCCTTTGCTTACGGCGTGTTCGAGACGGCTTTGCCTGAGGCGCAGTTCCGTCATGCGGGCTGTGGGATGGAACCTTTGCGCATCGACGAACAGTTCTTGTGCACCCTCAGTGGGAATATCTTCGATCATCTCGATCCGGGTGTCGATCGGGAGAGAATCTTCCAGCGGATAGTTCATGACGTTTTTCAGTTGGTTCCATGCCGAGGTCAGTGCGTTTTGGCTGTTGATTACGGCTGCATCGTCGGTGGCGACCTGAGCTTCGACAAGCGCTACATCGGAGCTGCTTCGCAAACCCAACTTCTCCAACTCCTGTGCTCGGAACAGATTCTGTCGGCTCTCTTGGAGCTTTTCCTGTGCGATCTGGACATATCCCATGTAAAACACGACATTGAAGTAGTTTTGCATCACCGAGAGCGAGATCTGGTCATGGGCCAGTTGCAGTTGCTCTTTTCCTAACAGCCGGCCGATTTTGCTTATTTTTAGTGAATTGACCAACCTGAATCCGTTGAAGACCACCATGCTTCCCGAGATCGAGTAGGTGTTGTTGAAGGTCGATGTATTGGTGTAACTGTTCGATTCGGGGTCGATTGAACGGCCGAACGATGAGTTCGTTCCGACGCTTCCACTGATGGATGGCATCAGGTTGGCGACCGAAGCGATGTAGTTTTGACGGGCATTGGCGTTGTAGAGTTGTTGCTGTTTGATTTGTGGAGCATTGTCGATCGCATATTGCATGCATTGTTCGAGGCTCCACACACCCTCTTGTGCGGCCAGAGGTGTAGATAGTATCGTAAATATCAGGATGGCGAAGTGTAAAGTTTTTCCCATAATGTTCGGTTTCGTCCGTCGGTTTGTCGTTTTGGTATATTTTTTCTGTGCTAAAATTGTGCCTTGGGGGTTAATGGATTGGTTGTTAATGGTTTGTTGTAATCGTTGTTACGTGAGTTTTGTCAAAAAAAAAGACACTTGTGTCTTCTTTTTTGACAAAACATGTCGGCGATCCTAAAGAAAATTATATATTTGTATTTAAGACAAGGGATAAAACCGGGCGTTATGACAAAAAAAGGAACGATTCTGGTCGTAGACGACAACAAGACTATTTTGCAGACACTTCGGCTACTGCTGAACGGGTATTTCGAACGGGTGCTGACGATTGCTTCGCCGAATCGGATCGATACCGTTCTGCGGGAGGAAGCGGTAGATATCGTGTTGTTGGATATGAATTTTTCGGCCGGAATCAACTCCGGAAACGAAGGAATCTATTGGCTGACCCGAATCAAGAAGATCAATGCCAATATTCCGGTTGTGGTCTTTACTGCCTATGCCGACATTGATCTGGCGGTTCGAGCCATAAAGGAGGGTGCGGCCGATTTTGTGGCAAAACCGTGGGACAACAAGAAGTTGATCGCAACGCTGCTTGCCGCCTATAATCTTCATCGGTCGAAGCAGGAAGTCAAATACCTCAAGGAGATGAAACACGAGTTGTCGACCGAGACGCCGATGTTTTGGGGAACCTCAAGGGCAATGCAGCAGGTCCGGACGATGGTCGACAAGGTGGCCGATACGGAGGCCAATATATTGATCACCGGAGAGAACGGGACGGGTAAGGAGGTGCTTGCCGGGGAGATTCACCGGCTGTCGTCACGGGCCGGCGAGCTGATGGTCTCGGTCGACATGGGTGCACTGACTGAGACACTGTTCGAGAGCGAGTTGTTCGGCCACGTCAAAGGAGCTTTTACCGATGCCCATTTCGACCGGATCGGTAAATTCGAGGTGGCACAGGGCGGAACGCTCTTTTTAGATGAAATAGGAAATTTGCCCTATCATCTTCAAGCTAAGCTGTTGTCGGCGATCCAACGCCGCACGATCGTAAAGGTAGGAAGCAATCGTCCGATTCCTGTGGATGTGCGGTTGATCTGTGCAACCAACCGGAATCTGCAGAAGATGGTGGCCGACAAACAGTTTCGGGAAGACCTCTTTTACAGGATCAATACGATCCATATTGAAATTCCCCCTCTGAGGGAGCGCCCCGAAGACATTGTGCCGTTAGGAAATCTGTTCCTCGAGCGTTACGCGGCGAAGTACCACAAGCAGGGATTGATGTTCGATGCCGATGTGCAGCGCAGGCTCCGGAAGTATCCGTGGTATGGTAACATCCGGGAGTTGCAGCATACGGTGGAGAAGGCGGTGATCGTTTGCGATACGGAGTGCATCACGGCGGAGAATCTGTCGCTGTCACCGTCGACCGTACCGCCCATGGTAGCTCCACAAACGGTTATGACGTTAGAGGAGATGGAACGTATGGCTATTCGCAATGCAATCCGGCAGAACGGAAACAACATGTCGGCCGTAGCCACCCAACTCGGAATCACGAGACAGACACTCTATAACAAAATACGTAAATACGGATTGTAGATGACACTGCCGCGAGGTTCGATATACAAGTTGTGCGGATTGTTGCTCTGGTTGATCGGGGCGATAGCTGCGAGTGCGTGGATGGCAGTTCATGAAGAGTGGATATTGATGTCGCTTTGCTTGATTGTCGGGGTTGTTGCGGTCGTTAAGATCATTCGCTTCCATTTTCAGAATATCCGTAAACTGACCTATCTGTTCGACTCGATCGAGAATGGAGATTATGCGTTTAAATTTACCGAGTACGACGGTTCGTTCAGTGATAATATGCTGAACATGTCGTTGAATCGCATCAAGGATATTTTGGTGCATGCCCGTATGGAGACCATCCAACGTGAGAAATACTATGAGGATATTCTGGATCGGGTAGGAACAGGCGTGCTTGTCATCAATGCGAAAGGAAACGTCTATCAGATCAATCGGTCGGCACTCCGCATGTTCGGACTCCCTGTGGTGACCCACGTCAACCAACTTTCGGTAATCGACCGGACGGTGAGCCGTACGATTCTGGCTTTGAAGTCGGGAGAGAAACAACAGCTCTCCTTCTCGACCGAGCGAGGGGTTTCCAATCTTTCGGTCGACGCATCGGAGATGATCGTGCGGGACACGCCGCTACGTATCATCGCGATGAACGACGTGCACGAGGAGTTGGACGAGAAGGAGAATGAGTCGTGGATTCGTTTGATCCGGATTCTGACCCATGAAATCATGAATTCTGTGGCTCCGATTACCTCGATCAGCGATAGCCTTTTGAGTGAGAAAGAGCAGATTCCTGCTTCGGCACGGGAAGGAATCGAGGTAATTCGTACGACCAGTCGGGGGCTGGTTCGTTTTGTCGAATCGTACCGACAGTTGACCCGTATTCCGGCACCGAATTGCCGGCCGTTCTATCTTCGTCCCTTTTTGGAACGGATGCGGACATTGGCCCTGCAAGGTCAGGAGAAGTCTGTTCCGGTCTCGATCGAAATAGATGTTGAACCGACCGACCTGTTGCTTTATGCCGATGAGGATCAGATCGGGCAGGTGGTCTTGAATCTGTTGAAAAATGCGTTACAAGCTTTGTCTGGAGAGGGACAAGGCGAGATTCGTATCGAAGCCCGGGAAGCGGAAAGAGGTGCGATCGTGGTCGATGTCTCCGATAACGGAAAGGGAATGCCTGCAGAAGTGGCAGAAAATGTGTTCGTTCCCTTTTTTACAACGAAACAGGATGGTTCGGGGATCGGTCTCAGTTTGTCGCGACAGATCATGCGATTGCATGGCGGAAGTTTGATCCTTAAATCGACACGGCCGGAAGGTACGGTTTTTCGTCTGACGTTTCAGTAAGGAGCTGGTAATAGCAAATAGAAGTAGATTCGTTTGAAATTTTGGGCGATAGCGGATGGGTTTGAATTCTATTTCTCGGCTCGACTTCCGCGGTCCACTTGTTTAAATGTCTATAAAAAACGCTGTCCGGGAAGGGCAGCGTTTTTTTTCGGTATAGAACTTGTGTCTATTCTTCGAGGGCGTCAAGGGCTCCGATCTCTTGTATGAAGCCCGAGAAGTTCATTGGCGATCGGGTCGCACTAGTAATCGATAACTGGGCGTTAATCCCGTCATTGATCGTCAGCATAAATTTAAAACGTTCAGTTCCATTAGGCGATTTGACGTCCATCGTGATAATCTTACCCCCTTTTTTGGTAAATTCCACGTCGTATGTAAAGTCAGTGGACGTAAAGCTCAGTGGATTTCCCATTTGGTTGTCACTGGCTGACGCTCCTTTGCCGATATAGGGCAGATTGACGGTAAGGGTGTCTTTGTTGATGGTAAGTTCACGTTTTGCCTGTAAAACGGATTGAGATACCCTTGACCCAATAACTCGTTGGGCGACAAACAGGAAAGTCTTCTTTGCGACCAATTGGTTAACAGCCTGTTGTACCAATAAATCGTCGGCAGATTGAGCTGTTGCCGATGATGCTCCGATCAGTACGGCTAACAGAATAAATAGATATTTTTTCATAGCCTCTGTATTTAGATCCGACATAATATATTATCCAACTGCAAGGTAAGGTAAATTTTAATGAAATACAAATAAAAAAGCGTCAATTTAGACGCTTTTTTATTTGTATATAGTCGTCGATAAAGCAATTAGTTCTCTTGAGGAACTCTGTTTTCATTTTGCTTTTTTACGAAAAAATCAGGTATGAGGATCTTGCCGACAGCAACGCAAAGTCCCAAAAATATAAATCCGACCAGAATGACCAACTTGCTCGCATTGGATTTTTTTACGGGGACACTCGCCGGTTCAATGATCGTGACACACGGAGTCTGCTCCTGTACTTTTATTTTTGCAGTTTCGAGCTGCTGTGCCATTTGATTGTATACGCTGAAGGCAAGCTGCTGTTCGTTTTGCAGACGGGTCAGGTCGACTTGTGCCGATTGCTTGGCAATGTTGCGGTTGGCATCATACGCCGTAGCCCATTTGCGTTGGGCTTCATAGTAGTTTTGTTTGGCTTCCTCAAAGAGATTCTCGGTGAAGTTCAGATCCCGTATAGCCTTTTCCGTACGATACTTATATATGTATTCCTGTAATTTGTTGACCATCGAATCGGCTACGGTAGCTGTCACGACCGGATCTTGGGTCGTTGCGGATGCCGTGATCACTCCTGTTTTCTTGTCGACGGAGATAGCAATTCGGCTTTTTAGCCCCTCCAATATGTCGGATTGCTTTTTGCTCAATGCATAGGGATTGAGGGTCGAGGGTTCGGCTTCTGCCTCTTTCCCCAAGGAGGTGACCCAACCGATGATTTTTAGCGGGAATTTGAAGACATAACTCCACCATGGGGACGAAATCTGCGTATCGATGTAGTCGTAAAGCGTGAGAGTGGAGTCCATCTCCTTGCCCTGTACGGGAATCTGACTCAATTCGACCATGAACGGCGTACTCATGATTACGTCGGGGTAGAGCGTTAAATTGATTCCTTCCCAATTGTCTGAGGATCCCAAATCGAAACCCGCTAAGGCAGCCAGATCGGCCATGCCGCCCCCTTTTGTCGTGTTGATCCCCTCTGGGGCCATCTTTACGGTGGTCGTGAACTCTTTGGGAATGCTGAATGCGACAATCAGACCTACAATAGCCGCAATACCGGCAACTTTAAGAATAAAGATCCGCTGGTTCCACAATTTTTTTGCCAATTCGATCAGGTCGATCTCTTCAGACGGAGAGGCTGTTTCGGTGGAATAGTCTTGTTGTTTTCCCATATTGGCCGAACAATTTTATATGAAGACGGAGACAAAGATAGTGAATATTTGGAAATTCGAGTAAGAGAGTCGTTTTTTGTGAGGATTGTATAAAATACGTATTTTTGCACTGTTAAATCAAATGATGCTAATATGGTCAGTATAGGAACGGTGTTTTCTCCGATCGGGAAAAAAGCGCTGTTGTGCGGATCGGGAGAACTGGGCAAAGAGGTGGCAATTGAATTGCAACGGTATGGAATCGAGGTTGTGGCCTTGGATCGTTATCCGAATGCCCCTGCCATGCAGGTAGCGCATCGATCGTATGTGGTTTCGATGCTCGATGGGGCGAAGCTGCGGGAGATTATCGAACGGGAGCATCCCGATTATATTATTCCCGAAATCGAGGCTATCGCGACCGATGTGTTGGTGGATCTCGAAAAAGAGGGGTACCACGTGGTACCTACGGCTCGAGCAGCACAACTGACCATGAACCGGGAGGGTATCCGTCGGCTGGCTGCCGAAACGCTCGGGTTACCTACTTCCCCATACTGTTTTGCTGCGACGCGGGAGGAGTTCGAACAAGCGGTTCGGAAGATCGGATTTCCGTGTGTGACGAAGCCGATCATGAGTTCGTCGGGACATGGACAGAGCGTTTTGCGTTCACCGGAGGATGTCGATCGGGCATGGCACCTGACGCAAGAGGGAGGCCGGGCCGGAGCCGGTAAGGTGATTGTCGAGGGGTTTGTGAAGTTCGACTATGAAATTACGCTGCTGACCGTGCGCCATTGTGGCGGGACGTCATTTTTGGAGCCGATCGGACACTATCAGCAGGATGGTGATTACCGGGAGTCGTGGCAACCGCAACCGATGCAACCCTCGGTCCGCAAACAGGCGGAGGAGATCGCCCGAAAAATTACAGATGCACTCGGGGGATACGGAATCTTCGGTGTAGAACTTTTCGTACAGGGCGATCGGGTTCTGTTCAGCGAGGTGTCGCCACGGCCTCATGATACCGGTATGGTGACGATGATTTCGCAGGATTTATCGGAGTTTGCCCTGCACGTACGGGCTATTTTGGGACTGCCGATACCGAACATCGCTTTTCACGGACCGTCGGCTTCGCGTGCCGTTGTGGTCGAGGGGGATACGAACCGGGTCGAACTGGCCAATCTCGAGGAGGTGCTTGCCGAACCCGATACACAGATCCGTATCTTCGGAAAGTCGGAGGTCGAAGGGCATCGTCGTATGGCGGTTTTGTTGGCCCGAGGTGCCAGCATCGAGGAGGCGCGTGAAAAGACGGCCCGTGCCTATGTCAAGTTGAAAATTAATCTCTTCGAGCGAGAATAGTCATTACGATGGATTGAAAGATTGGGAAAAGCAGTATTGCCGATTCTGATTTTGAGAATAAAAAACGTTCCGCATGGATTGCGGAACGTTTTTTATGTGGCATTTGGCAGTTGTTAACTGAAGATGACCGTTTTGTTTTTGTATACCAGAACTTTGCGTTCGATGTGCTTTTGGACGGCACGCGAGAGGACGATCTTTTCGAGATCTTTCCCCTTATTGACCAGATCAGCGATGGTGTCTTTGTGGGAGATTCTGACGATCTCCTGCTCGATGATCGGTCCGGCATCCAGCTCGGTCGTTACGTAATGGCTCGTGGCCCCGATGATCTTGACACCCCGTTCGAATGCAGCGTGGTAGGGTTTGGCCCCGATAAATGCCGGCAGGAACGAGTGGTGGATGTTGATGATGCGGTTCGGATAGGCTTCGATCATCTTTTCCGAAATGATCTGCATGTAGCGGGCCAGCACAATGAAGTTGATGTTGTGTTGGGCGAGCAGTTCCATCTCGGCACGCTCCTGCTCCTCTTTGTTCTCCTTGTTGATCGGGAAGACATAGAATGGAATGTCGAAACGTTTTCCGACACTCTCGAGATCCGGATGGTTGCTGATGATCAGCGGAATCTCGACGTTCCATTCGCCGGCGATGTAGCGGGCGAGCAGATCGTAGAGGCAGTGCGACATTTTTGAGACGAAGATGGCCATGCGGGGTTTTGTGCCCGAGAAGTAGAGCCGGAACGTCATGTCGTATTTGCGGGCATAGAGGGTATCGAAGTACTCCTCGATCTTCTCTTTGGGAATGAGGAATCCGTTGAGATCCCATGCAATACGCATGAAGAATATATTTTCGGCGTGGTCCACGTATTGGTCGAGATAGATGATGTTTCCTTTGTTGACGGTGATGAAATCCGTTACTTCGGCCAGAATGCCCTGCTTGTCGGGACAGTACAATAACAGTTGAGCTGCTTCTTCTTTCATTATGTACGTCGTTGTTGGTTAAGGTTCCAAAAGTACGTTATTTTTTTGAAAATCCGGATTTGTAGCGTAAATTTATCGGATAAAAGAGATCGTATCGGAGCCGATTCCGGTGCGAATTTTGCAGATAAACGGGGATCGGTAAAATCCCCGAACCGTGAAATTTATTCCGAGTCAGGCTGAGTCGCTGCTTCGCTCGGTAACGAAAGGCCGGGCCGACAGAGCATGAAAAAAGGAAGAGTCGTCAGATATACAGTTCGAATCGTTTTGTACGGCATATTGCTTGTGATCCTTCTTGTGGTCTCGCTCTATGTTCCGTTCGTTCAGGATTTTGTTTGTCGGCAGGCAAAGCGTTATATGAAACGTCATGCGAATATCGAGCTGACGCTTTCCGGATTTCGATTGAAGTTCCCGTTGCGGCTGTCGGTCGGACCTGCCTCGGTTGTTGCGGCGGCGGGGGATACACTGTTTCGTTGCGAGTCCGTCGATCTCGATGTGGCTTTTCTACCGCTGTTGCGGGGCGAGGTTGTTGTGCGGCGCTTCGATACAAAAGAGATACTGTTTGCTTATGCCGATTCGGTGTCGGGGATGAAGCTGCGGGTCGAAACGGGCGAAATGAACCTTCCTCAGGATCGGATCGGGTTGTCCGATAAAAAAATCGATTTGGATCGGATCGATCTGCGTCGGGTGCGGGTTGGATTGGCGGTTGGCCGATCGGTGGAGGATACGGTGGTTAAGGATACGGCGGCGATGCCGTGGCGGATCGGAGTCCGGCAGATTCTGCTTGACGGGGTTGACTTTTCGATGACGACTTTTGCCGAGAGTCAGGAGCTGCAGGTGCGGTTGGACACCTGTCGGATCGACTCGGCGGCAGTGAGTATGCCTCAGCAGTCGGTGTCGGTCCACGATCTGTTGCTGCGGGGGGGAGCGACGGTTTTCCGGACGAAACTTGTTCCGCCTCAGAATCCGGCCGGAGCGAGCGAGCCGAGCGAACAGCCGGCTGCCGATTCGTCGTCGTTGTGGACCATTTCGCTCGGAAGGTTGGCGTTGGCCGACTATGCGGTCGAATACGATTCGGGAACCGGAGCGGGAGCCATACCGGAAACCTTTGATCCGAACCATATTGTACTGACCGGTGTGAACTTGTCGGCCGATTCGGTATTTTATCGGGGTGAGGATTTGCGGGTCGATCTGGTGTCTTTGGCCGCGAAGGAACGGAGCGGTTTGGAGATCGTTGGCCTGAACGGAACGGTCCGGATGGACAGTCGGGAGGTGCGGCTGGCTTCGCTGGATTTGAAGACGGGTCACTCTTCGTTGTGGCTCGATGCGAAGGCCGATAGAGGGGTACTCTCCGGTGAGTCGAAGGCTGCGCTGCGGGCGAAGTTTGATATGGCGGTCGGGCTGCGGGATGTGATGTATGCCGTGCCGTTGGAGAACAGAGCATTGCGGCGGGTACTGCTTTCCCGAGAGGTATTCGGTTCGGGAAGTGTGCGGGGAACGCTCGGAAATGTGAAGGCGGAGACGGAATTGGACATGCCGCATGCCTTCGGGTTCTCGCTGGATGGAAGTGCTTCGATTCCGACGACGTCGCATCCGCTGAGTGCCCGATCCGAGTTCTCTTTGCAGACGAAGGATTCGGCATTTTACCGCTCTCTGCTTGCGGCTTTTGCGATGGAAGAGGCGGTCGCCGTTCCGTCGGGGACGATGCTGAGTGGAACTTTTGCGATTCAGGGGGATGAACTGGCCCCCGATATTCGATTGTCGGTCGACTCCGGATATTTGCAGGTGCATGGAGCTTTCGATCCGACGAAAAAACAATATGCCGGAACCGTTGCGGGAGAGGGTTTCCCGCTCGGCCGGATCTTACCCGGACGTTCGTTCGGGTATTTGGGAATGGATGGAACGGTGCGTGGAGAGGGATTCGATGTATATGCCCCGCAGAGCAATGCGGAGGTCGATTTGACGGTGGACCGTTTCGATTTCAAAGGGTACGATTATGGAAAGCTGGCCGTGAAGGCAGCTTTGTCTCAAGGAGCCCTGACGGGACATCTCTCCGATTCGAGTCAGGCTTTGCGTTTCGATATTGACGTCGATGGCTGGTTGTCCGGACCCGACCGCAGTATTGTGCTGGACGGTCGGCTCGATACCTGTAATTTTTATGGATTGAACCTCATGTCGGAGCCTTTTGCAGCTGCCGCCGATTTCCGTGTGTCGGCCGCTTCGGATAGCTCGGGTGCCCAAACGGCGCGTGTCGCGCTGGATCGGATCGAACTCTGGACGGATGGACAGAAAACCGATATTCGTCCGACGGAGGCCTCGGTGTCGACCGGAAAGGATGGCTCATCGGCTGCGGTCCAGTCGGGAGATCTCGATCTGCGATTTACAGCTTCGGGACCGATCGATTCGGTGTCGGGTGCTTTCGGCCGCTTGTCGGGGCAAGCGGCGAAGTGGATGGAAAAGGGGACCTTTGATATGGATTCGGTCGCTTCGGTGCTCCCCGTGTTTCGACTTGCCGGAACGGCGGGAGCGCACAACCTGCTGAACGGTTTCCTGAGTACGAAAGGCGTGCAGTTCGATTCGCTGGCGTTGGATGTCGAGTCGGGATATGCGAAAGGGCCCGATGTTGCGTTGCGGCTGACCGGTTTGACAACAGGAAAGATGGCCTTGGATACGGTTGCCGTGCATCTGGGAAAGCAGGAGCGCAAGATGGTGTTCGATGTAGGGTTGCATGGCCGGCCGACGGCTTCGGTCGATGTGGCCGATGTCCGGTTTTCGGGGTTTTTGGTCGACAGTACGGTTCGGCTTCAATGCGTTCAGACCGACCGGCAGGGAGATATTGGTTACAATTTCGGATGGAACGGTGTTTGGTCCGACAGTACGATCACCGTGCGGATGGACGAACAACCCGTTTTTGGATTCGCACAATGGACGGTCAACCCTAATAATTATTTGTCCTATCGTTTGAAAAAGGCTTTTGCAGCTGACTTCCGCTTGTCGCATGAGAACAAACGGGTGTCGGTGGTGACCCAACAGGACAGCGTAGTCGTAAACATTGCGGGAATCAATGTGGAGTCTACGCTGAAACCTCTGCCCGGAATGCCTCCTTTGGGTGGAATGTTCGGGGCCGATGCGGCATTTAAGATGGAGACGGGGCAGCTTGGTGTACGCGGAGCGGTTCGAGTCGATTCGCTGACGTACGAGGGACGCCGGGTGGCAGACCTCTATCTGTCCGGAGCATTTCGTCAGGATACGCTGCATACGGAGGTTGCGGCCCAAATGGATCTGAACGGAGCACGGGCCTTGGCTCTGCAAGGTGAGATGCTCTCGGATTCTGTCGGAACGTCGTCGACGATCGATCTGGATCTGGCCGGACTGCCTTTGGCTGCGGCTCAGGCTTTTTTGCCGGAGGGAACGATCGGGGTATCGGGTTCGTTGCAGGGACACCTGAACTACCGCGATACGTTGTCCCGTCCCGTGCTTTCGGGCGGACTCTGGTTTACCGATACGCGGGTCGATGTGCCGATGATCGGAACCTCGTTCGGAATGGCTCCGGATACGATTTCGATTGAGAATAGCGTTTTGCAATTTTCGAATTACGGGATTGTCGCTCCGAACAAGGAGAAATTGTTTATAGACGGGAGTGTCGACCTGAACGGGGTCGATCACCGGATTCGGGTAGATACTCGATTGCATGCCGACCGATTCCAGTTTGTCGATGTGGCGCGTAGCCGCAAGACAATGGTCTACGGGACGGGCTACATGGGGCTGAATGCTTCGGCGCGCGGTGCGATCGACGATCTGGCGATTCGGGGTAATGTAAAACTGCTGCCCGGAACGGCGGTCAGCTACGTGATGCAGGAGTCGGCTATTTCCGATTTGCAGAATCAGACACAACAGATGGTCGAGTTTGTTTCGTTTAACGATACGACATCGATGGCCGATACATTGCGAGTTCCCTCGTTGCGGATCGGGGGGCTCGATCTGCTGCTCGAGGCGGATATCGATCCGTCGGTCCGTTTGGGCGTCGACTTGTCAGAGGATGGGCAGAACCGGGTTGACCTGCAGGGTGGCGGAACCCTGACCTATGCGATCAATCGTCTGGGCGATGCCTCGTTCACCGGGCGGTATGTTGTTCAGAGCGGTACGGTCCGGTACAACCCTCCGGTTATCTCCCAGAAAAATTTCAATATCACGCAGGGCAGCTATGTGGAGTGGCTCGGCGATTTGATGAATCCGATGTTGAACATTACGGCAGTCGAGACGGTCCGCACGAATGTGACCTCCGATGACGGCAGCGGAAACGACCGTTCGGTATCGTTCGATATCAGCGTTATGTTGCGGAACCGGCTCGATGAGCTCTCCGTCAGCTTCGGACTGTCGGCTCCGACCGATCTGACGATGCAGAACCAACTCTCGTCGATGACGGCCGAAGAACGGGCCGATCAGGCGATGGGACTGTTGATCTATAATACCTACACCGGACCCGGAACGACCGCAAAGGTCAATACCTCTAACCCGATCAATACATTCATTACGAAAGAGCTGAACCAGTGGGCACAGAATAATCTGAAGGGAGTTGACCTGAGCTTCGGAATCGATACCTACGATAATACGGCGGTTTCGGGAGAGACCGGCACCCGGACCGACTATTCGTATCAGCTCTCGAAAAATCTATTTAACAGTCGGGTTCGGGCGATGATCGGCGGAAAGTTCAGTACGGATGCCGATCCGACGGAGAATCTGAAGGAGAATCTGATCGATGATGTGGCGTTGGAGTATCAGTTGACCAAAAGGGATAATATGTTTCTGAAGCTGTTCCGCCATACGGGATATGAGAGTATTCTGGAAGGAGAGGTGACGGAGACGGGTGTAGGTTTTGTAATTCGGAAAAGAGTGCTGAAAATTTCCGATCTGTTCCGGGTCGTACGGGAACGGGTTCGGAAGAATGAAGCGGAAAATCAGAACGGAGAACGATGAAGCGGGTGTTGAAGATAGGGGTTGCATTGCTGTGTGGGGCTATGGCGGCTTGTTCTACGACGAGTCGTCTGACCGATGGCGAGGTGCTGTATACGGGAGTCAAGAAGATCGACATAAAACCCGATTCGGGAGTGGTTCTCTCGTCGGATGTTGTCTCGGCCGTGAAGGAACCGTTGTCGGTGGCCCCGAACAATCCGTTGTATGCTCCCTATTGGCGAACGCCGTTCCCGATCGGACTTTGGGCCTACAATCATCTCTATACCCCCAAGGAAAAGGGTTTTCGTTACTGGCTCTATCGGAAACTCTCCAAAACCCCGATTCTGATCTCCAAAGTGCAGCCGGAGTACCGGACGAAGTATGTTTTGGATCAGTTGAGCCAGTTCGGCTATTTCGATGCCTCGGCGACGTATGAACTCCTGCCGCGACGAAATCCGAAAAAGGCGAAAGTGTCGTATCATGTCCGGGTTGGCGAGCCCTCTTGTTACAGTTCGATCGAATATCTGGATTTCGGCGGTGTGGGCACGAGTTTGGTCGACAGCCTGAGAAAAACCTCGTTGTTGCGCAGCGGTGCACAGTACAATGCCGACAGCATGTCGCTCGAACGGAACCGGGTTGCTTCGATCTTGCGTGATCGGGGGTACTACTATTTCCGGCCGGAGTATATCGGTTATCTGGCCGATACGTCGTTGGCTGCTCGACAGGTGGCTCTGAGGATGTGGTTGCGTCCGGGGACACCATCGGCTGTACTGGTTCCCTATAAGGTGGGGAAAGTAACGGTCCGGCTGATGCAACCGAATCGCGGTCCGGCTGATACACTGCACATATCCGGAATGGAGGTGATTACGCAACAGCCGATGAAGATACGGTCGAGGTTGCTGTCGAAGTCCATCAAAGTGCGCTCGGGCGATCTGCTTACCGTCAAACGTCAGACCGAAACCCAGAATGCCCTGAATAGCCTCGGTATTTTCCGGTCGGTCAATATGGGGGTTACTTCGTTGGACTCGTTGAAAGGTACGGATCGGGCCGATGTGAACATTTCGGCGACGTTCGACTATCCGATCGAGGCGGAATTCGAGACGAACGTGACCTCGAAGTCGAACAGCTTTCTGGGGCCGGGCATGCAGCTCACCTTGAGCAACAATAACCTGTTCCGTGGCGGCGAGGTGCTGTCGCTGCGGCTGAATGGAAATTACGAGTGGGAGACCGGTAAGAAGAATACGGACGGAGGGTCGGTGCGCCTCAACTCCTACGAATTCGGGTTGAGCGCGTCGTTGGATCTGAAACGCCTGCTGCTGCCTCGCTGGATGATCCGTCGCAATCCCTATCCGGCACGGACGTCGTTTCAGATTGGTGCCGACTTGATGAACCGTCCGAAATTTTTCCGGATGATGTCGTTCGATATTTCGACCGAGTACGACTTCCAGTCCTCGGCCAACAGCTACCATACATTGTCGCTGCTCAAGTTGGTCTACAACAACCTGCTGCATACGACAGCGTCGTTCGATCAGACGATGGCCGAGAATCCGGCCATTGCGTTGAGCTTCAAGGATCAGTTTATTCCCTCGATGAGTTACGCCTATACGTTCGATAAGATGTACGGTCCGGATCGTCTTTTCTGGAAAAACACGGTGTCGTCGGCCGGAAATCTTTTCTATCTGGCATGGGAACTCAGTGGCGACCACGGGACGAAAGAGCTTTTCGGGAACCGCTTTGCCCAGTTTGTGAAAAATGTGAGCGAACTGAAGTTCTATCAACAGGTCGGACGCAAACAGAACATGATCGCCTATCGTTTTCTGGTCGGGGTGGGATATGCATACGGAAATATGAATGTACTGCCTTACAGCGAGCAGTTCTATATCGGTGGGGCGAACAGCATACGTGCGTTTACGGTGCGTACGTTGGGACCGGGCAGTTATCGCCCGCCGGAGAGCAATCGAAACGGCTATCTGGACCAGACCGGCGACTTCAAGTTAGAGGCCAATGTCGAGTTTCGTTTTGGCCTGATGGGGCGGCTCAACGGCGCCGTATTTCTGGATGCGGGAAATATCTGGTTACTCCGTAACGACCCGCAGCGTCCCGGAGGCGAGTTGCGTTGGAAAGGTTTTTGGAAACAGATTGCCCTCGGAACGGGGGTGGGGTTGAGGTACGACATCAGCTACCTCGTGCTTCGGCTCGATCTGGGTATCGCACTGCATACGCCCTATCCGAATCCCGACAAACCGGGTTATTACAACATTTCGAGTTTCCGTGACGGACTCGGTCTGCATCTGGCGATCGGTTATCCGTTCTGATGTTCGTTCCGTTTTGTGTACAAAGAGGAAATCGCTATTTTTGCGTGTTCAAAACCGAAGACAAAGAGTATGGAAACGAAATTGATAATATTCGATCTGGACGGTACGCTGCTCGACACGATCGACGATCTGGCTGCGGCGACCAATCATGCGTTGAAGTTGAACGGATTTCCGACCCACGAGCGGGCGGCCTATCGCTATTTCGTGGGCAATGGCATCACGAAGTTGGTAGAACGGGCCCTGCCCGAGGCCTCGCGCGATGAGGCGACGATCGTACAAGTCCGTCAGGATTTCGTGGCCTATTATTCGGATCACAATACCGATCTGACGAAACCCTATCCCGGCATCGAGGCGTTGGTTGCCGAGTTGCAGCGTCGAGGGATACGGATGGCTGTAGCTTCGAACAAGTATCAGGCGGCGACGGCCAAACTGATTGCACGGTTTTTCCCGGAAGGGACGTTCGACGTGGTGTTCGGACAGCGTGAGGGCATCGAGCCGAAACCCGATCCGACGATTGTGTTCGATATTCTGAAGCAGGTCGGGATCGCTCCGGAAGCGACACTCTATATGGGTGATTCGAAGGTGGATATGCAGACGGCGGCCAACAGTGGTCTGCGTTCTGTCGGGGTGACGTGGGGATTCCGGCCCCGTGCCGAGCTGGAGGAGCATGGAGCTACATTCATCATCGATCGGCCCGAACAGTTGCTCGATCTGTTGTAGCGTCGTCGGAAGCGGAGTGTGTCCCGTGCATTTTTAGACGACGAATGAGGGATGGTAGCTGTGGGGAGATACACTGTGTGTGGTCGGGTGTTTTGAGATAACGGTGTCGGCGAACGATGTTCCGGACGTTTTCGCATTTGGGAATGGCGGTGTCGGACGGCGATTGGAGAGATAGAAAAACGGAGCCTGTTAGCTGATGGAGCGATGATTCAGAGTGCTCCTTTCCGTGATTTCTACTGTTGTTAAGCCCTTGTAATTGTGAAGTTCGCTTTTGCGAAGTGCTTGCTTTTGTGGGGTTTTGGGCTACTGTGTTTACGAGGTTTTTCCTCTTGTCTATTCCTTTGCTCGTGAGGCTCCTGCATTTTTTGAAGTCCCAGCTCTTGTTGATTTTGTGCGTGCGTGGTAGCTCCTGTATTGGCGAAATCTCTATTCTTGAAAAGACCCTGCGTCCCGAATTTTGTGAATAAATATAAGAGCGGGAGGAGTGATAAAAGTTTCACTCTTCCCGCTCTTCTTGTTGCAGAGATACCGGTATGAATCTATTTGCCGAGGGCCTTTAACAGCTTCTCGATGGCTGGTCCCGGCTTCCCTTCCTCCTCGAGTAGCGAAACGAATTTACTGCCGATGATGGCTCCCGATGCGTTTTCGCAGGCAGAACGGAAGGTCTCGGCATTCGATATGCCGAATCCGATCAGACAGGGATTCCGTAACCCCATCGAGTGGATATGTCGGAAATAGGCCTGTTTCTGTTCGTCGAAACTCCGTTGGGCTCCGGTCGTAGCGGCTGACGAAACCATATAGATGAATCCGTCCGTGTGGGCATCGATTTGGCGGATGCGTTCGTCATCCGTCTCCGGGGTAATCAGCATGATGACCTTTACGTCGTACCGTTGGGCCGTTTCCCGATAGTGTTCCATGTATTCGCGGAAGGGCAGATCGGGGATAATGCAGCCGTCGATGCCGTATTCGGCACATTTGCGACAGAAGTTCTCAAATCCGAATTGCATGATCGGGTTCAGGTAGCCCATCAGAATCAACGGAATGTCGACCGTTTGACGAATCTCTTTCAACTGTTCGAAAAGCAGTTTGAGGCTCATGCCGTTGCGCAGGGCATGGGTCGCTGCACCCTGAATGACAACTCCGTCGGCCATCGGATCGCTGAACGGAATGCCGATTTCGATCATGTCGACCCCGTGGTCCTGAAGCGTGCGGATCGTTTCGGCGGTGCTGTCGAGTGTCGGGGTGCCCGCACAGAAATAGATGGAGAGAATACCCTCCTTTTTTTGTTGGAAAAGTTTGTTGATGCGATTCATATCCTTAATGTTTTTTGATTTGTTCAACGAATTTGCGTACCGTATCGACCTGTTTCAGCCCCGGAGTTGACTCAAAGCGACTGTTTAGATCAAAACCTATAAGGTGTTTATTGTTAATAGTTTTTAACTTGTCAATATCTTCGACTCCTATTCCGCCACTCAGCAAAAATGGGGTGTTTCCGCGATAAGTGTCGAGCAGACCCCAGTCGAATTTCTGTCCGCTACCTCCGTGTGCAGGGGTTTTTGTGTCGAAGAGAAAGTAGGTACAGCGCCCTGAATAGGGAATGGTTGCCTGAAAGTCTTCGGCCGTGGCGATTGGAAAGGCTTTGATCGTTCGCAGACCACGTGTTTCGAGCATGTGGCAAAAATCGGGTGATTCATGTCCGTGTAACTGAATGTAGTCCAGTTGAAATAGATCGGCTATCGAAAGTATCTCTTCCATGCTTTCGTTTACGAAAACTCCGACCCGTTTGACCTTTTTCGGTAAATATTCCGGACGTTTCGGAACGTATCGCGACGAGGCCGGATAGAAGATGAAGCCCATCCAGTCGATGCCGGTCTGCTCGATGTTTCGGATATTTTCCGAATCTCTCATGCCGCATACTTTCACGATCATAGGTCTGTTAATTTAAAGCGTTAATAAAGCTTTTGAGAGAGTCTCCCGGGGCTTCGGTTTTCATGAAATTTTCGCCGATCAGAAAACCTTTGAATCCGATGGTCCGCAACTCTTTTACGGTGTCTGGATTCGATATGCCGCTTTCGGAGATCGGGGTTGCCTCTTGGGGCATCTGCTCGATTAGTCGGAAAGAGTTCGCTACATCGGTGTGGAAAGAGCCGAGATTACGGTTGTTTACGCCGAGTATGTCGATATACTCTGAATAGTAGTCGAGCTCTGATTGATCGTGTATTTCGAGCAGCACCTCAAGTTCTAATTGATGTGCAGTTTCAGCTAACCGGAGACATTGTTCCTGAGTCAGGGCTGCGGCGATCAGCAGTACGGCATCGGCTCCGAGTGCCCGGCTCTCCACCAACTGAAACTCGTCGATCGTGAAGTCTTTCCGGAGAATCGGGAGGGTGCATGTTTGCCGGGCTGCGCGCAGGTCGTCGTCCGTGCCCCCGAAATAGGGAGTGTCGGTCAGAACGGACAGGGCGGTTGCTCCGGCCTGCTGGTAGGCACGAACGACGCTTTGTACGTCGGCGTCACGGTTGATCCACCCTTTCGACGGAGAGCGACGTTTGAATTCGGAAATAATCCCCGTCGAGGAGGAGCGCAGGGCTTCCCGCAGAGAGTGGCGTGTGGTACGCGGAGTTTCGGCTTGTCGGTAGAGGGCCTGAAGATCCGTTTCCCGTTTCCTCCGGTCGACCTCAGCTCTCTTTGTTGCGATGATCTCTTGCAAAATATCTTTCATGGTTCGGCTAACTGTTCAGTTCGATGAATTTTTTGAATGTGGCGAGGGCTTTCCCGCTCTCGAGCGACTCCCGGGCTTCAGCAATACACTCGTCGATCGGTTTCTGGGGACAAATGACCTGTATGGCGAATGCGGCATTGGCGATGACGCAGTTTTTCTGGTCGGGCAGGGCGGTGCCATCGAGTACCCGGTCGAAAATTTTCGAGGCCTCTTGGGGCGTCTCTCCGCCATATAGCGCTTGCTCCTCGATGCGGTGGAAACCCAGATCTTCGGGGGTGTACAGTTTTTCGCTGTTCGGCATGGCTACCTTGAAGTCGTCCGTAAGTGAAATCTCGTCGTATCCGTCGAGGCTGTGGACTACGGCAAACTGTGTTCCGCTCTCCTGATAGGTGTAGGTGTAGAGCCGGAGTAGCGACAGGTTGTAGACACCCAGCAGTTGGTATTTCGGAATGACGGGATTGACTAACGGCCCCAGAATATTGAAGAAAGTGCGGACACCTAACTCCTTGCGGATCGGGGCGACGGCTTTCAGCGCTTTGTTGAAGAGCGGGGCATGCAGGTAGGCGATGTTGCACCGGTCGATCGATCGCCTCAAGGCGTCGTCGTCGGTGGTAAAACGGACGCCGTGCTGCTCCATGACGTTGCTGGCTCCGCTGACCGACGTAGCGCCGTAGTTGCCGTGTTTGACGACCGGATAGCCGGCTCCGGCTACGGTGAAACAGGCGCACGTCGATATGTTGAACGTGTTTTTGCCGTCACCGCCCGTGCCGACGATGTCGATCGGATTGAATTCGCTCAAGTCGACCCGATGGCACATTTCGAGCAGTGCCTCGCGGAAACCGATCAACTCTTCGACGGAGATGTTGCGCATCAGAAAGACCGTAATCAATGAGGCCACCTGTGCATTGTTGTATCGACCGTTCGCGATGTTCTGAAGGATGTCTCGAGCCTCTTTGCGATCGAGATACCGGTGTTCGAACAGCTTATAAAGAATCTGTTTCATGGTGTTTCATGCGGTTTAGCGATGGTTGATAAAGTTTTCGACGACTCTTTTTCCCTGAGGGGTGAGAATCGACTCGGGGTGGAATTGGACTCCGTGTACGTCGTACGTTTTGTGGCGCAGGGCCATGATATGCCCCTGTCCGTCCTCTGCCGTGACCGTGAGGCAATCGGGCAGACTGCTGCGGCGTACAACCCACGAGTGGTACCGTCCGACCATCAATGTCTGCTCCAAGCTATCGAAAATGTAGTCGTGTGCGACGAGCTTGACCGGGGTTTGGACTCCGTGGTAGACCTCGGACAGGTTTTCGAGCGAAGCCCCGAAGGCTTCACCGATGGCCTGTTCGCCGAGGCAGACGCCGAGAATGCTTTTGTGAGGGGCATACCGACGGATTAGTGGGAGTAGGATACCGGCCTCTTCGGGAATTCCCGGTCCGGGCGAGAGGATGATCTTGTCGAAACGTTCCACCTCGTCCAGTGCAATCCGGTCGTTGCGGTAAACCTCTGTGGAGACTCCTAACTCTCTGAGGATATGCAGTAAATTGTATGTAAACGAGTCGTAATTGTCGAATAATAGAACTTTCATGGCTTTAGTTTTTAAGGGTGACGGCCATGTCGATCGCTTTTTTCAGAGCGCCGAGCTTGTTGTTGACCTCCTGTAATTCGTTTTCCGGAATGCTGTGTGCGACGATTCCCGCACCGGCCTGATACCAAAGCTCATTGTTGCGGCTGACGAACGTACGGATCGTTATGGCTTGGTTCAGGTTGCCGTTGAGTCCGATGAAACCGATGCAGCCGCCGTAGGCTCCCCGGTTGTGCGGCTCGATCTCCGAGATCAGCTGCATGGCCCGTACCTTCGGGGCTCCGCTCAGCGTACCGGCAGGGAAGGTGTCGACGAACGTTTTGATCGGATTGCTCCCCGGTTCGATCTCTCCGCTGACCCGCGACACGAGGTGTATGACGTGGCTGTAATACTGGGGCTCCATGTAGAATTCGACCTTTACGTTTCGGGCGTTCCGGCTCAGATCGTTTCGGGCCAGATCGACCAGCATGACGTGTTCCGCATTCTCTTTCGGGTCATGCAGCAACTTTTCGGTCAGCTGTTTGTCTTTTACGGCATCTCCCGTTCTGCGGGTGGTGCCGGCGATCGGGTCGATGCTGGCGATGCCGTCGGTAATTTTGCAGTGCGTTTCGGGCGATGAGCCGAAGATGCGGATACCTCCGAAGTCGAAGTAGAAGAGATAGGGCGACGGGTTGATGCTGCGCAGAGCCCGATATACCTTAAAATCGTCGCCCGCAAAGGGTTGAACGAAGCGTCGGGAGAGGACAATCTGAAATACGTCGCCCCGCAGGCAGTGGGCTACCCCTTTGCGAACGAACTCCCGATACTCTTCATCCGTAATTGTGCTGTACTCTTCGCCACGCAACGAAAAGTCGTACGAGGCGAAATTTCGGTTGTTGATCAGGCTTTCGAGTTCGTGCAGGTGGGCATGTTCGTTCGGTTCATGCAGCTCGATCAGGGTCAACTCGTTCTTGAAGTGGTTGAAGATAATCAGATATTTGTAGAGGATGTAGGTCATGTCCGGAGCGTCGTTACGTTCGTCGTGGCTCTCCATGACCGGAATGTCCTCGAAGTATCGGATTGCATCGAACGCCGTGTATCCGAAGAGTCCGCAACGGTCGGCATATTTTCCTTCGACGTGGAACCGTCCGAGAAATTCGTTCAGGGCGTCGATCGCGTTGTACTCCCGGGTCAGTTTTTTGTGTTCGACGGAGCGGTCGGGCAGGTGGCTCGTGCAGACTCCGGCATTGATCTCGAATCGGGCCAACGGACACAGGGCGATGTAGGAGAGGGAGTTCTCTCCGGCGTGGAAATCGGAGCTCTCCAAGAGGGCCGATTGCGGGTAGACGTCCCGCGTCTTCAGAAAGATGCTCACCGGAGTGTGCAGGTCTCCGAGCACCTGTTTGCTGGTGGTTTTATATGCGAATGTTTTCATGACATGTGACGAATATAGGTTTCGATATCTTTGTCGCCCCGACCAGAAACGGTCAGTACGACGACGTCGTTCGGTTTGAAGGGTATTTTGGAGAGGGCTCCTAAAGCGTGGGCCGATTCGAGTGCCGGAATGATCCCCTCGAGGCGGGTCAGTTCGAAGGCGGCCTTCAAGGCTTCATCATCGTTTATGGCGAGGACACGCGCCCGTTTCTCTTTGGCCATGTTGGCGTGGATCGGACCGATGCCCGGATAATCCAGTCCGGCCGAAATGGAGTAGGGCTCTTCGATCTGGCCGTCCTCGTTCTGCATGACCAGCGTACGCGATCCGTGAATGATTCCCACGCGGCCCAACTGGATGGTGGCTGCCGATCGGCCTGAGGTGATGCCCTCACCGCCGGCTTCGGCCAGAACGATCTTGACCCGGTCGTCGTCTACATAGTGGTATACGGTTCCCGCCGCATTGCTTCCGCCTCCGACGCAGGCGATCAGGTAGTCCGGATAGTCGCGGCCCTCCTTCTCGAGGATCTGGCTGCGGATCTCCTTGCTGATAACCGATTGCAGTCGGGCTACGATGTCGGGATAGGGGTGTGGGCCGACGGTCGATCCGATGATGTAGTGGGTGTCGGACGGATGGCAGCACCAGTCGCGGATCGCTTCGTTCGTCGCATCCTTGAGGGTCATGTTGCCCGAGGTTACCGGCCGTACCTCAGCACCCAGCATCCGCATCTTCTGGACATTCGTGTACTGGCGTTCGACGTCGGTCTTGCCCATGTAGACGATGCACTCCATGTTTTTCATGGCGCAGACGGTAGCCGTGGCCACTCCATGCTGGCCGGCACCCGTTTCGGCGATGATCCGGCTCTTGCCCATCCGCTGGGCGATCAGGATCTGGCCGATCGTATTGTTGATTTTGTGGGCTCCCGTGTGGTTCAGATCTTCCCGTTTGAGGTAGATTTTGCATCCGTAGCGTTCGGAGAGCCGGGGTGCAAAGTAGAGCGGGGACGGGCGTCCCGCATAGTCGTTGAGCAGAAGGTTAAACTCCTTCTGGAACGATTCGCTCTCCATGATGGGCAGGTAGTTTTCGCGAAGCTCTTCGACACATTTGTGAAGAATCTCTGGAATGAAGGCTCCTCCGAAGGGGCCGTAGTAACCATTTTCGTCTACTTGAAATGTTTTTTTCATCGGTATGAGTTTTTTTGAATTTGAAATTACGGTTAATGAAAAAAGCCCTGTCGTAAGTACGACAGGGCTTTTATATCTTTATTGCTTGTTCGAGATCGAGAAATAGATACGCAAGTCCGCAACCTTACGACTGAGGAAGTTGTAAGCTGCGCCACCACCATCTATTTGAAACGATCACTTTCATCTTTTGCATGACATTTGTGGAGGCAAATGTAATAAGTCGTTTGAGAAAAACAAAATTTATTCGATAATTTTTCAAAAAAATTTAAAATAAAATATCGCAGATCTCTTTCTAACTCGTTGTCGAAAAAAAACTTTATGCCGGATCAGAAAAAAACGATGCGAATGAAAAAAGTTGGAGTCGGCAGTCTGTTTTCCGGTTTCAATGGCAGAAAAAGAGATCCGGGTATTTCAGTTTCTCTAAAATCGTCTTAACTTTGATAAAACTTAAAAACCGGAATGTTATGAAAAGTGTGAACAAATCGATTCTGCGCAGTGTTTTGGCTGTTGTGTTGGGACTGATGCTCGTGCTGTGGCCCGATAACGCTTTGGATATATTGGTTATCGCGATGGGGGCGCTGTTTCTGGCCGCCGGCGTCGTTGCCATTGCCGCCTATTTCGCGCGCGACAAGTCCATATATCCCGATGCGCGGTTCCCGATCGAAGCGGCAGGAAGCCTGTTGTTGGGATTGTTGTTGGTCGTAGTCCCGAAATTCTTTGTCGGAATACTTATGTTTATTCTGGGAATCGTACTCATTGTGGCCGGATTGCAGCAGATCGTGATGCTGTTCTCGGCTCGGAAATGGGCAGAAGTCTCGATCTATTTCTATATTGTGCCGGTGTTGGTGACAATATGCGGAGTTGTCGTGCTGTTCAATGCACAGGCTGTTGCACAGTCGATTTTGATCCTTTCCGGTGTGACTTGTATTGTGTACGGAATAGCCGGGCTGATCAACGAGATTCGATTCAGAAAGCAATAAAGTGCGCAGGGAGGAGGCGACCGAAGCCGTCGTTTCCCGAGGACTTTTGAAAAATATAGTGGTGCGACCCGGGAAGACCCGGGTCGCACTTTGTTTGTATATTGTCAAGTGAGGTCAAACCTTTTCGTTGCATTTTGTAGGTAATTACATGGGCTGAATTTGCTATTCCGGTATCCGAATTTTATATTTGTCCTTTCTGTAATCGGTTCGCATGAGAAAATATGGACGAAATATAAAAGCCCTGTTGCTCTTGGTGCTGTTCGTAGTGTACTGGAGCAACATTACGCTTTTTTATCACGTCCATACGGTGGACGACCAAGTATATGTCCATTCGCACTTTTTCTCCGGATCGGCGAGTCATCCGACCCACACGCACACCGCACAACAATTTCAGCTGATCGCTCTACTCTCGTTGCTGTTGGCTACGGCGGCCGTCGCGGTTGTTTTTGCTTCGCTTCTTCCGAAGCAGAGTTTCGTTTTTGCGGTTCCGGGGCAGGAGGTCTTTCGTGTGCTGTCGATTCGCATCCCCGGACTGCGTGCCCCTCCCCTTTGCTGATACATCTCGTGTTTCATGACGGGGCGAAGTAAATCTTCGTCTCCCTGTTTTTATGTGTCAGTAAATACAATCAAATCGAAATAGTAATGAATAAATATATTTTGGGAGTAACCGTATTACTCCTTTCGCATGCTGTGTGCAAGGCGGAGCAGAGAGCCGTTCATCCGCACCAGCAGAGTGACGCCAACGTTATAGGGCACGTGGTCGATGCTGCGACCCACGAACATTTGGCCTATGCTACCGTAGCCGTCAAGGGAACCACATTCGGAGTAACGACAGACGCTACCGGACACTATTTTTTGAAAAACCTTCCCGATGGTACCTATACGCTCTCGGTCTCGATGCTCGGATATAAGACGGTCGAACGAACGGTTGATGTGGTCAAGAACCGGACGCTCGAAGCCAATTTTGCATTGGAGTCCGATCTGCTGTCGCTCGATGAGGTTGTCGTGACGGCCAACCGCACGGAGACCAGCCGCAAAACCTCTCCGACGATCGTTGCCGTGACAACGTCGAAGCAGTTCGAAACAACCGCCTCGAATAATTTGGCCGAGACGATGAATTTCCAATCGGGCCTTCGCGTGGAGAATAATTGCAGCAACTGTGGAACGACGCAGCTCCGGATCAACGGGCTCGAGGGTCAGTATTCCCAGATTTTGATCGACAGTCGGCCGATTTTCAGTTCACTGACGGCCGTGTATGGTCTCGAATTGTTGCCGGTGGCGATGATCGATCGGGTCGAAGTGATTCGTGGAGGCGGCTCGGCACTGTTCGGCTCGAATGCCATCGGTGGGGTGGTCAATATCATCACGAAGGAGCCGTTGCGTAATTCGGCGATGCTTTCCCATACGACCGATATCCTGAAGGGCGGAACAACCGATTTCAATACTTCGTTGAACGGTTCTTATGTGTCGGATGATGGCCGGATGGGAATTTTTCTGTTCGGAATGGTGAAGGATCGGGATAAGTACGATCGGAACGGTGACGGCTTTTCGGATATTCCGAAGCTCAATTCGGAAACGGTCGGTTTCAGAGCCTACTATAAGACCTCACCTTTTACCCGTTTGACGGCCGAGTACCACCATATTCATGAATTCCGGCGGGGCGGAGACCAGTTCGACCAGCCGCCGCACATGGCCAATATTGCCGAGCAGATCGAACACAAAATCGACGGAGGAGGGTTGAATTTCGACTATTTCAGCCCGAATAACCGACATAAGTTGGGGGTTTATACCTCGGCGCAATACATCGACCGCAACAGCTATTATGGAACGGATCGTAACCCCAATACCTATGGAGCGACTGCGGATCAGGTTTTCGTGGCGGGGACGCAATACTCCTATTCGTTTTATAAACTGTTCTTCATGCCGGCCACTTTGACGGCCGGGATCGAGTACAATTACAATGCGCTTCACGACCAGTATCTTGGTCTCGGTCGGGATTTGCGGCAGACGACCCATTGCACCGGACTCTATTTTCAGAACGAGTGGAAGAGCGAAAAGCTGAATTTCCTGATAGGCGGACGTCTGGACAAGCACAATCTGATGCAGAATATTATCTTTTCGCCTCGGGTCAATGTGCGATACAGTCCGGTGGAGCATGTCGGATTGCGGGCCAGTTATTCCAGTGGGTACCGTGCTCCCCAAGCCTACAACGAAGATTTGCATATCGATGCGCTGGACAACAACATCTCGATCATTCGGCTCGCGCCCGACCTTAAACCCGAATATTCGCACAGCTTGAGCGGGTCGATTGACTTGTATCACAGCTTCGGGAGGTTGCAAGCCAATCTCCTTATCGAAGGGTTCTATACGATGTTGGACAACGTCTTTACGCTCGAAAAGATCGGAGAAGACGAGCACGGGTATACGATCAAGGAGCGGCGCAATGCTTCGGAAGCTACGGTGGCCGGTATCAGTACCGAACTCAAACTCGGAATCCCGAACCGTTTCGATGTGCAGCTTGGCTACACCTTCCAGCGAAGCCGCTACAACAGGCCCGAAACGTGGTCGGATGAGGTGGCGGCACAGCGGTGTATGTTCCGCTCGCCGGACCACTACGGATATGTGACGGCCAACTATAACTTTACCGATGCGTTCAAACTCTCGCTTTTCGGAAATTTTACGGGGAAGATGTTGGTGCAGCACAACAAAGGTGTCATCGAACGGGATGAAAACCGGTTGACTCCGGCATTCTGGGATATGGGAATGCGCCTCTGCTATGATTTCCGTCTGTCGCAACAGTGTCGCATGGAACTAAGTGCAGGAATGAAAAACATCTTCGACAGCTACCAGAAAGATCTCGATTTCGGACAGCATAAAGATGCGGCCTATGTCTACGGGCCGACTCTCCCGCGCACCTGCTTCGTGGGGGTTAAGTTTTCGTTGTAGCCGGATGTAAACGTAAAAAATGGGCAGCGCCTTATTCGATTAATGCGCTGCCCATTTTTTCTACTTTCTGCGAAGGCAGGTGCTTCGGCTTGCTTCTCTCGCCGGTCCATGCAGTGTCTGGAGAGACACAGTTTCCCGCTATTTGATCTTTCTGTTTAGAAAACGTTTTGAAAGGTACCTGCGGACCGGTTCATCGTATATCTTCAGACAACACCATGCCAAAACGATATTTCCTGCGATCAGCAAAATGGCTGTTACCCACGTCTGACCGAAGGTGTAGTACTGGTTCTTGATCAACCAAGCATAGAACAGATAATAGAGGGGATAGTGGATGATATAGACGGGGAAGGAGATGTCGCCTAAAAATTTGCAGACGCCGGAAGAGAATCTGTCTGTCGTTGATCCCGATGCACCCAACCACACCAAAAGAGGAAAAACAAGTGTGATGCAGATCATTTCGAACAGCCCGTTGTAACAGATGGGGGCCAGTCCGGGAATGAACGGTACGTGAAACAGAACAAACAGAACCAGCGAACAGATCCAGAAGGCGCCGCGTATTTTTATCGGTTTAAAGTGGCGGAAAACTAACATGCCGAGGCTGAACGGAAAGAGCATCCGCAGCAATCCTCCGATGAAGTTGATGGCGTCGAGGGTCCATCCAACGCCCAGATTGCCGTACCCGGAGAAGTCGGTAAGGGTGAAAAAGCCCAATCCGATTCCCATCAGGGCAGTCCAGATGGCCAAGGTCCTGTTGCTGAAACGATGGATGAAAAGTGCGTACAGGATGTTGCCGATGTACTCGAAAAACAGCGACCATGCCGGGCCGTTAAGGGGAAACATTTCGCTGTTGCCGCGTATTTCGTAGTAGCATCCGGGTACCGCCGGAATGAAAAACATGGCACACAGCAGGGCGATCATCACGGCTGAGGTCATCACATGGGTTCCGTCCCATTGCACGCTGCCCTGCATAAGAAAAGTTATGACTCCGAAAACGGCACCCAATACGACCATGGGGTGCAGGCGGATCAGGCGTCGTTTGAAAAAGTTGCCGAGCGGCATCGACTTTCCTATGCGGTCGTCGTAGGCATAGGCAATGACGAATCCGGATAGAATGAAGAAAAAGTCGACCGCCAAGTAGGCGTGGTTGGGCATTTCGATGATTGGGGCCCCGGCCGCAAAAGCGTACCCCTCGAAGACATGATACCACAGGACCAGAATTGCCGCTACACCGCGCAGTCCATCCAATATGTCGTAATGGGGCTTGGAGTCGGAAAAGGTTGCAGATAATTTCAAGTTTTGCATAGATGAGATTTTGTGTGTTTGGGTAGTTTGTTGAGTTTCAAAATTAAACAATGATTCTGTTTTCGATGAACGATCAATGCCCGTCATCCGGCTCGAAAGTAGTCATTACGCTCACAGCATCGGCTGGCATACGGAAGCGATAACTCTCCGGAGCGAACGGAACCCTTGCATTGGCCGGGAAGTCGATCCGGTTGGTGTCAACAGTAGGAATGTCTGCCAAAATAGAGTCGAAATATTGTTTTTGGGGTTTATCGTTTGAGGCTGAATGTGATTCCGTGTGTCGATTGTATATGTATTTACAGAAATGGTATTAGTGTGAGGCATTTTTGATGTATTCTAATGCAATGAAGTGCGCCGGGCGGGCCATTGAACCGTGATCGAAACCATCCAGTTCATAGAGGTGTACCTCGGGGTGTCCCACGAGCTTTAACATTCTCCAGCAGTAGGCATTCTCCTCGTACCGTCCGAGCAGTTCGCGCTCCCGGTCCCCACAGATAAGCAGAATCGGCGGGCAATCTTTTCTGATGTGGTACAGTGGAGCTTCGCTGTCGATGAGGGGTTGCAGTTCGCTGATGCCACGCTGTTTGCGGTTATGGAAGTGGGTGATCATCTGTCCGCTGTATGGAATCAGGGCGGCAAAGTCGTCCGCATCGACACCGTATTTCGCCAGACGGCTTTTGTCGAATCCGATCATCGAGACCAGATATCCACCGGCAGAGTGTCCTGCCAGAAAAATCCGGTTGCGGTCTCCTCCGTATTTTTCAATGTTTTTCATGACCCATGCGGCAGCGGCAGCCGCATCGTCAATGCAGTCACTGGTTTTGACGTCAGCATTAATGGCACTGCGGTCATCGGTGCACAGCCGATAACGGACGCCTACGATACAGATTCCTTGGTTTTGAAGCTCCTGTGGGATCTCTTTGTCGCCACCGGTTAGGCCACCGCCGTGAAACCATACTACGGTAGCGAAGTTCGTGCTGTCTGTGGGGTAGTAGATGTCCAGAACGCATTGGTGAGTGGTGTATTCATCCGGACTTGACTGACGATAGGGTATGGAACTTTCTGTTTTGTAGGTTTGGGACATGGCGATGGTTGTGTTGAGCAGAAAGCACATGCACAATAGGAAAGAGAGGGTCTTGTTCATGGTTAAAAATTTTGGGATCTAATTTAGAAAAAACTTTTGAAAAATGGAGTTTCGCTTATCGGTTAAATATAGAATAAGATGTGTTTGACGTCTTGGCAGTGCGTGTGCGTCAAGAAAAATATTTTCGCATTACTTTGTTTTCGTGTTACTTTTCTGGACGCTCTTTTTGTGGTAGCGAAGGGTATACAACATATATTGAATTGTTGGTTGCTTTGGACAATCTGAAAGCAAACAGCCCACCAACCCATGCAGGATAGCATGTTCGGGACGGTCTGGTACTAACATATCTGTCTTTTTCTCGGTAACGAGGCTCTACCGACGGGCCGAGAGAGTGTAGCTTAGAGGTGTGTTCGTGAATGAACCGTAACATCAATGGAAACTTGCCGTTTTTGTAAATGATGAGCGTTTTTTTAGCTTTTTTGTCTCCGAAACAGCACAAAAAAAGAGGTTATCAATTTGATAACCTCTTGATCTTTAGAGCTGTTGACGAGGCTTGAACTCGTGACCTCTTCCTTACCAAGGAAGTGCTCTACCACTGAGCTACAACAGCAAAATTCTTCCCGCGACGGGATGTCGTCCCTTTTCGCGGTCACAAAAGTAGTATTATTTTTTAATTTACCCAAACTATCCGCGATTTTTCTTGTAATTTCCGTGAGTAAGTCCATCGGCGGACGCCGCGATCGGCCCGATTGCCGGGCCTGATGTGTTTGAGCGAAAGATTCTATCGACACAAAGCAATATGATTTTAAGCATGAGTGAGGCGGAAGTTGGCATTTCCGTTTGTCTCGGCTCCTTGCTTTTTGTATATTTGTATGCGTCTGTTGCAAGACTATTTATTAACTAAACTTAACCCCAAAAACATGAATGTAAAAAAATGGAGTAGAGCGGGTGTGTTGTGGACTGCGGCATTGGCTTGTGCGACAACCTTGTCTGCTCAGACAAAACCCGACACGTGGGTCGCTCAGGATGGATTGGGACGAACCCTCGGCTCGACGGAACAGTATGGCGAAAAACGGGATAACAAAACCGTAGGATTGTTTTATGTGATTTGGCACGGATCACACGGGTACGATCGTTCCATGCCTGTGCTTCCCGATGAGGGAGTGATGATTCCGACCCCTGCCGATTCGCTTTCCCCCTATGACAACCAGAAACTGATCGACGCGAATCCGTCTAATCCTCATTATGGTCCGGTCCATGCGTTCCATCACTGGGGAGAACCCTATTTGGGCTACTACGTGTCGAATGACGAGTGGGTGATCCGCAAACATGCACAGATGATTACCGATGCGGGAGTCGATGTCATCATTCTCGACGTTACCAATGCCTTGATCTATCTGCCTACGGTCAAAACCATTTGCGATACCTATATGAAGATGCGGGCCGAAGGCTCCAAAACTCCGCAGATAGCCTTCCTGTTCAATTCGGCTGCACGCCGTACCGTGCAGCGAATTTACGACAATATCTATGCTAAGGGTCTGTATAAGGATCTGTGGTTTAACTGGAAAGGGAAACCGCTGTTGTTGTCTCCACCCGAAGGGGTTACGCCCGAAATCGCCGATTTTTTCACGGTGCGGCATTCGTGGTTCTGTTCGGCATGGGACTGGTTTGCTGATGGAAAAGACAAGTGGCCTTGGGCGGATAAGTATCCGCAGAAAGCCGGGTGGCATGAGTCTCCCGATCGGCCGGAGCAGGTTTCGATTGCTCCTGCAACCCATGCCCACGAGGGTATAGGGCGTAGTTTCCACGACGGGAAAGAGCCCGAAGTGCATCGTAGCGGTGAGGGGCTCTGTTTCTCGGAGCAAGCCGAACAGGCGCTCGAAATCGATCCCGAATTCCTGATGATAACGGGTTGGAACGAATGGTCCGCCATGCGGTTTACCGATACAAATTCGACAATGATGTGCGGAAAACCGATCAAGCCGGGTGATACCTATTTTGTCGATGATTACAACCATGAGTTCAGTCGGGACATTGAGCCGTTGCGCGGAGATTTCGGTGATAACTACTACTATCAGATGGCCGATATTATTCGCCGGTTCAAGGGCGTGTCGCAGCAGCCGGTGTATTCGAAAACACATAAGGTGTCGCTCGACGACCTGTCGACATGGGAGAAGGTCGATGCCGAATATATCGATGATCGGGGGGATATCTTCCATCGGAATCATCACGGTTATGGTTACAGGTTGGGTCAGTTGATCAATACCACCGGGCGTAACGATATTCTTGCCGCAAAGGTGGCCAATGACGGGAAAACGCTCTATTTCTATGTTCAAACGGCTGAACCGATCTCTCCCTCTTCAGATAGCTTGTGGATGCGGCTGTTTATTGATGTGAAGGGGAGTGACCGCGGAACGTGGGAAGGATTTCAGTATGTGGTCAACAATCGAGTGGCGAGCGATCGCGAAACGCACTTGGACATGTGTCTTAATGGTTGGAATTGGAAAGATGCGGGTACCGTGGCCTACCGGGTTCAAGGAGATGAGATGGTGGTTGCCGTGCCTATGGATCGTATAGGAATAGAGGATCCGAAAAATTTTACGGTTGATTTTAAGTGGGTGGATAATGCCGTGAAGGATGGCGACATTCAGGAGTGTATGAGTGATGGTGATACAGCCCCCAACGGACGCTTCCGGTATCGGTACACTTTCCAAAATTAGCGAGTAGTCGGTTTGGAATAGAGAAAATACAAGTGTAGAAATTAAGCGAGAGGTCGGGAGTGGGCCTCTCGCTTTTTTTGCTCGTATCGAAGGCGGCTATTCGAGTCGAGAGGGAGTCATGAGTACTTTTCTGTTGGGTCGACTGGCATCTTGAATTGCTTGTTGTGCGGAGTCTTTTCGTAAATAACAAGGAGGGTGGGCTATGCTTTGCGGTAATTGAAATTTCGTGCGCCGCGCGGGTTTCCGTATCTCTCTTGTCTTGTCTCGTTTCCAAGTGTATCGTGCCGATGAAGAGCTCCTTATGGCTTTTTTCCTCGGAGATCCTATGTCTGTTTTCGGTAAAATTCAGCAAAGAAAAATTTTACTGATTCATTTATTTTCTACTAAAAATTATTTTTAATGGAAAATATTTATATCTTTGCGGAAAATTAATTGAGACATGGAACCCATTTGTCGGATCAAAGAGGTCTATAAGACGTTGCATCAGTTCGAAAATACATTCGTCGAACGTCACGGAATCACGATTAACGAAGCCATGCTGCTCTGCTGCCTCAAAAACGGAGAGGTCAAGACAGCAGGTGAACTCTGTGAATATATAGGTCTGTCGGGGCCTCGGGTGTCCAAAATCATTACCACCGTGGAAAACAAAGGATATATCCGTCGTGGAATCAGCTCCCATGACCGGAGGCAGATGTTGTTTTCGCTTACGGAAGAGGGCGTGGCTAAGATCCGTCAGATGCAGACAGCTCCTGTGGGACTTGAAGAGCTGTTCGCCCAATTGAAAAACTCGATGGAGGAACAAGAGTAAATGATAACCCTATTATATTGATTGTTACAAGATGAAAATTCTGATTGTCGGAGGTGTGGCCGGAGGTGCCACCGTGGCGGCCCGTGTGCGCCGTTTGGATGAGAAGGCCGAGGTCATTCTCTTCGAAAGAGGAAAGTATGTTTCGTATGCAAACTGCGGTTTGCCCTATTACATTGGAGGAACCATTGCCCAACGTCCGAAACTCTTCGTGCAGACGGTCAAAGGATTCACGGATCGTTTCCGTATCGATATTCGTGTCGAACAGGAGGTGATCGCTGTCGATCGTGCACGCAAGCAGGTCGAAGTGCGTAACCTCGCAACCGGTGAAGTCTATATCGAGACGTATGACAAGCTGGTCCTTTCTCCGGGGGCCGAACCGTTGCGTCCGAAGATCGAGGGTATCGATAGCCGGAAGATCTTTACGCTGCGAAGTGTGCCGGATACGGATGCGATCAAGCAGTATATTGATTCACAACGTCCCGAACGTGCCGTTGTCGTGGGCGGCGGATTCATCGGTCTGGAGATGGCCGAAAACCTGCACCATCTTGGGCTGCGGGTCGATGTGGTCGAGATGGCCAATCAGGTGATGGCTCCGCTCGATTTCTCGATGGCCTCCATGGTTCACCGCCACTTGACCGACAAAGGGGTGGGATTGTACCTCGAAGATGGAGTCGTGCGTTTCGAAGAAACGGCCGAATGTCGTGTCGTCGTGTATTTGCGAAGCGGTCGAAAGATTACGAGTGATATGGTGTTGCTGAGTATCGGTGTGCGTCCCGAGGTCGGTCTGGCCCAAGAAGCGGGACTGACGATCGGAGCGTGCCGGGGTATTGCCGTTGACGAGTATATGCAAACTTCGGATCCGGATATTTATGCTCTGGGAGATGCCGTTGAGGTGATGCATCGGGTGACCGGAAAACCGGCCTTGATTCCTCTCGCCGGTCCTGCCAACAAACAGGGGCGCATCGTGGCGGATAACCTTGTGCTCGGCAACAAACGGAAATACCGTGGATCGATCGGTACTTCGGTGGCCAAAGTTTTCGATCTGACCGTTGCGACGGCAGGAGCCAATGCCAAGTTGTTGCGGGCAAATCATATCGATTATGTTTCGTCCTATACGCATGGCGCTTCTCATGCCGGATACTATCCGAACGCTCTTCCGCTTTCGATCAAAATTCTGTTTGCCCCCGGGACGGGACGTCTGCTCGGTGCACAGGTGGTCGGTTGTGATGGAGCGGATAAACGCATCGAGATGTTCGAGCAGATCATTCGCGAAGGAGGTACAGTCTATGACCTGACCGAACTGGAGCATGCCTATGCGCCGCCATACTCCTCGGCCAAGGATCCGGTGAATATGGCCGGATACGTCGCCGGGAATATTCTCGAGGGACAAGTTCGCATTATCCACTGGCGAGAGATCGCTTCGCTGTCGGACGAGACGCTGCGGATCGATGTGCGTACGCAGGATGAATTTGCGATGGGGACTATTCCCGGCTTTGTGAACATTCCGCTCGATGAATTGCGCGAACACCTCGATGAGTTGCCGCGGGAACGACCGATTGTTGTTACGTGTGCCGTGGGATTGCGGGGCTATCTTGCATGCCGTATTTTGACTCAACACGGTTTTACGGATGTGCGGAATCTGTCGGGCGGATATACTACGTGGCGGAGTGCAACCGCTCCGGTTGCTGAACCCCGAGAGGGAGGGGCATGTTCCTGCGATTGCGGAAGCGCCCAACCGCAGCAAAAGAGCTGTTCGGAAGTGTCGGCACATACGTTGGAGGTCGACGCCTGCGGACTGATGTGTCCGGGACCGGTGATGCAGTTGAAAAAGAGTTACGAGGGACTGAAGCCGGGGGAACAGCTCTGTATTACGGCGACGGACCAAGCCTTCGGTCGGGATGTAGCCTCGTGGTGTCGGATGACCGGAGCCGAGTTGCTTTCGTTGGATACGAGCAACGGTAAGGTGAAGGCACTGATCCGTAAACAGGTTTCCGAGGGAACGCCCTGTCGACCTGCACAGCGCGTAGCGGACAACAAAACGATCGTTGTGTTTAGCGATGACCTCGATAAGGCGTTGGCCTCATTCGTGATAGCGAACGGTGCTGCGTCTACGGGGAAGAAGGTGACGATGTTCTTTACCTTCTGGGGACTCAACATCATCAAGAAGCGGCAAAAACCGGTCGTTGAAAAGGATCTTTTCGGTCGTATGTTCAGTTGGATGCTTCCGGCGCATAGTGGGGAGCTTCGCCTTTCGAAGATGAATATGGGTGGACTCGGGAGCCGCATGATGCGTTGGATTATGCGCAGCAAGAAGATCGATAGTCTGGAAGAGTTGATCCGTCAGGCACAGGAGAATGGTGTGGAAATGATAGCCTGTACGATGAGTATGGATGTGATGGGGGTACGGCAAGAGGAGCTGATGGATAACGTTACGTTGGGTGGTGTTGCCTCCTATCTCGACCGGACGGAAGAGGCCAATTTAAACCTTTTCATTTAACGCCCGGAAGACCGAAGTAAAAAACGAAGAAGGCTCGTGCAAGGGTCTTCTTCGTTTTTTTTGATTTTTAGAAGAGAAGTAGACTTGAGCGATAATGAGGCGAGTGTTGAATTGTTTAAAGAGGAGTTCTATAAATTAAAATATTGTAGTACAGTTGTTTATGTGGTTCCAAGAGCGTAAATTTGCAGAAAATAAGAATTTTATAATGAACAAGTTAT